>BNJV01001621.1_pt1 | contig 225966 bp, 288 predicted proteins | sample 8540591 | NCBI WGS metagenome assembly BNJV01 (sample SAMD00202457, study PRJDB9452) | human saliva metagenome | host: Homo sapiens
GCAGCTACTATTAAAGAAAAAAATAAGACATAGACTGATAGATTCCATTCTAAATCAAGCCTGCTAAATGAGATTTATAGCGCATGAACACTAAAAATATTCCCATTAAAACATACAAACAACAAGATAGAACAGCTCCTGGATAATGGGCTAAGACAGATAAAATCCTCGTCAAAACAACTCTGATATCTAATTTTCTGACCAACTTCAATAAAATTTCTCAATACAGAAATTCTTCAACAATACTCACATTGATTAAGAAAAAGAATGGTGATGTAATCATAATTTCAATTTTTAAATCATGATGCCCATTTTACCTTTCTTGTCTTAACTGGTTTAAATCGAATCTTATTAATGAGTCTAAGCTCTATTTCTCTACAATCTGTAACGGAGGTATCATTGATTTTTAAGGCTTCTTGGAAAGTATTGATTACCTTTTTTCATGTGATAATTCTACTGTATAACTGATACCATTACTTAATTTAAAGACTACAAAATAAATATGATCTCTTTTAAATCGGCGACCGACTTTTTCTATTCAAAATGCCATCAGTTGTATAGAATTTACACTCCATTACATGTAACATTTGATAAAGCAACAAGGTTCCAACTATTTTGAATTTATTTTCGTTGAACCAACCATTATCAGCTTTATTAAGACGTTCCAATGTCCAATCATCTTTTAATCCTTCAAAAATACTCCCTGCATTATTAGTTGGTAAATTAACATGATGTTCTCTAGATAATCCTAAAAGATGAGGAATGGAGGAATTTGGGACTGATAGAATAATTTCAGGACAGTTCTCCATATTTGTCTGATAAATATATTTGTACTGAGAAACATTTTTCTCAATAGTATTGGCCAAGCAATCCATCTTAACATTGAGAATATCAATCTCTCCATCAAAAGTCTTTAGCCATTCCAAAGTATAAGTCATTTGAATTTTCTCCTAAAAAAGAGAAGGAAGCTCCTGCTTCCTCCTCTCCCACGTATTGAGTTTCACCTCACGCTAGATATGCCCTATCTGTTCCTCAAGGGTAGGCAGTCCTGCTATTCTTTTTCTCAACAAACAGTCTGAACTGAGAGCGGAGCCCACAGGCGGGTGCAGACCATATCCACTAGCCCACAAGTAATTATATCATTTAATTACCTTTATTATACGTAATTAGTCCATATTTGTCAACAATTACATTCATTATGAATATCTAAATAAATCAGGCCACCTATTTTAAACAAGCAGCAAACTATAAACTAGTAGATTCCATACCAAATGTAGCCCCATACTGCCCCATAAGTCCGATTTATAGCGCACCATCCCTAAAAACATTCCCAATGAAACATACAAACACCAAGCTAGAATGGTTCCTGGATGATGTGCTAAGGCAAATAAAACACTTGTCAAAGCAACTCGAATATCTAATTTTCTAACCAAGTTCCATAAAATTTCTCGATACAGAAATTCTTCAACCATACTCGCATTGATTAAGAACAATAAAAATGAAAACCAAGGAACTTGATGTTGAAGGCCAATTAAGTTTGCTTGATTCGTGGTTCCTTGAGCATGGATTAAGCTAAAACATAGACTTATAATCAGTAGGCTAGCTAATCCAATACCAAGCCATTTCATCCTAGATTTCATACTGACCTTATGCGCTTTTTTACGTTGACCATATATCCATAAAAATGAAATGAGTGACGCACCATAGAGAATCTGTAGTATAGTTAACTCACCGATACAAAAAAATTTCAGTAAGTATAGAGATACCAATAAGACATTTACTTGTTGGAATATATAAACTGGAATGATTCTTTTCATAGTTACCTCCGAAATAAATCTTCATAATCTAAATCTAATACCTGCACAATCCTTTCTACCCATGGACTTTGAGGCATTCGTTGTTCCATCTTATAGTGGCGAATCTTTTGATACAAACGATTCAATTCACTTGGATAGTGAAACTCTCCTGCAAACATTTTTTTCTGGTTAACTCAATCCAGCTAATATTTCTTTCAGCCAAAAATAATGGACAAGTTCTCCCAAAATCGTTCAGCCATATTGCTTCTCCTTTAACTAGATAAATAATGTGTTTGTTCCATGTAAATCAATTGTTTCGTATCTCTTGGCAATAAAGCTCTAGCTTCCTCCAAATTTAGATTTGGATAAACTCTCTTATTTGAAACCGCAAGAGGAAGTCTGATGGTTAGTTCAGGATTTTTTAATATCATTTCAATGAAATCCGTTAATCTTAAATTGTCACGGTTCTTAAATCGTAATAAATTGGGAGATAAAAACTCAAAACAATCTGAAGAATAGCTCATCAGCTCAATTAATTTGTCCTTTGTCATTTCAGAAATCGAATGACAGGATACCTCAATTCCATAGTTTTGGAAGAATTCTAAAAGAAGTTGATTTCTATGGTTATTTTTACTTAGATAGAGATCAATCATGGGAGACCTCCCAAAGATTCGGTTCCATTTGATATTCTGAGACGATTAAGGAATCTAATAAATTTGCGAAGTTAATCGGTTTCTTGTCTTCATCATAAGCTTTTACAGTTACTTGGGTTGTAAGTATTCCCTCTTTTCCCTCGGCTCGATAGCCTTGTCCATATAAAACAAAAACAAGATTTTGATGATCATCTACAAAGGCATCAGCTCCGTTCTTTATATCCTGACTTTTAAGGAATTCCATAATGTTTTGAAGATAGGATTCGTAAAATAGGGGGTAGTTGTGTTTTTTATGGTAATCATCTAAAAATGTCACCTCAAACTCACATGGATAATTGGGCATCAAAAATATTTGTTCATCCAGCTGTCTGATTTCTGCATCATGTAATTCTGTTTCTAATTCATCACAATCTAGTATTGACTCTTTATTTAAAGCTTTCATCTTTTTCCTCGATTTCTTTTAATTTCTTTGCGATTGCGGCAATCACAGGAACGGTTACACTATTACCAGCTTGTTTATAGAGCTGACTATTACTAGAGACTTTTCTAGCAGCTTCAAAAGCCCAATCAGGAAAGCCCTGCAGTCTAAAACACTCTTTAGGAGTGATTCGTCGTATCCTCAAACGGTAAAATTGCCCATCAATTAAGACACCAGCTACTTGGTAAACTTGTTTATCTTCTCCTTCATAGCTAGCCACTACTACTCCCATTTGCCCACTAGTTGTTAACGTATTCGCTATACCTTTTCCAACTCTACCACGACGATACTGAGAACTTGGTCTTTCCAAATTGATAGAATCTCCTATTTCTGCTTGAGCATATCCTTTTTTCGTTGCCTCTCGGACTTTTAGAAATTTGATTGGTTCTGGAATCAGTATTTTGGGGATTTTATCTCCACCTTGCATCGTAGTCAGTGTTGGAGATAAGCCCTCACTTCCATAGACGCGACCAGTTTCCTTAAAGCTAGTTGGTAAATCTCCAACAACGACAATACCATGGCGATCCTGAGTATTTAAAGTAAACATTGGCTCTTGATTATCCTTGAAACGTCTACCATTTTGTCTTTTTTCTAATCTGTCTGGTGTTATACAAGGAATCGCAACTTTAAATCCTTCTCCTTTTCCACGAACTAAGGTTGGTGCAAGACCTTCTGAATAATAGACTTTACCACTCATTCCACTTTTTGATGGATTCAAATTCCCAAATATTTTTTTAAAGTCTCAGAGTTAGTTGCTTGACCTTCTCGTCTGAAAGGAAATAAGAGTCTGGTACCTCTCTTTCTAGAATGTCCGATAATAAACACCCTCTCTCTGTTTTGGGGAACGCCAAAATCCTTACTGTTAAGCACCTGCCACTCAATATCAAACCCCAATTCATCAAGCGTGGTAAGGATTGTGGTGAACGTCCGTCCCTTATCGTGATTGAGTAGGCCTTTAACATTTTCAAGAAAAAGAAAACGTGGTTGGATTTGTTTGGCCGCTCGAGCAATTTCAAAGAATAAAGTTCCTCTAGTATCTTCAAATCCCAATCGTCTTCCTGCGATTGAAAATGCTTGACAAGGGAATCCCCCACAGATGACATCGACTTTCCCTCTAAGTTTTTTAAATTCGTCATCTGAAACATCTCGTATGTCATGAAATTCTATTTCTCCTTCCGTTTGAAAAATGGACTTATATGATTTCCTAGCAAATTTATCAATCTCACAAAATCCAATACACTCGTGTCCAACACTTTCCATTCCTAGTCGAAAACCCCCGATACCTGAAAATAAATCAATAAATCTCATTTCTTTATCACCCCTTTCTTATCGACTACCATTGTCAAAACTGTCACTCCACTTGAAATGACAATAAGAATAACTAATATCCACTCGATTGACGACATTTAACCACCTCCTTTTCTAACACGGTTATTCCAAACAGAATACAAGCCATTAAACACAAATTCAGCAAGTACTTCCGCACGTCTAACAAAGCGAACATTGTCAAGAGCATATTGATAGATTCTCTCAAAATCAGTCATAGCTATATCACTGGCTGTTTCAGAAAAACCCTCTCGTCTAAATTGATCTTGTACTAATCCCCAAATATAATCTCGATCATATTTTGTGACCTTTTCTACTTTTCTTCTCAAGATAGGTTGAGTATTCCTTTCTTCCTCATCCTCAATAAATAAAGAATCAGTCTCACTATATTTAGTCTCACTAACTTCAGTCTCACTAGAGGCTGAATGTGAGACGGGGGCCGATTCATTTTCAACCTGCCCTAGTCTTTTTTTAACACTAGGCCTGTTTGAATTACCTACTGGGGTAGAAGATAACTCCCCTAAATAAATCTTATTAGCTAGTCTTCCTTTCTCACTTGAAGACTGTTGAACTTCATCAATTAAGTCATATTCTTTAAGAGTTTTTTTGATTGATAGTAGTTTTGACTTCGAACAACCTAACAGCCTCATCAGTTTAGAATTAGAAAATACTAAATAAACCGCCCCTTCTTCATCTATCCAACCACGACTAAGAGATAATTCTAAACGATCTTTTAAAATAGAATAAGCCACCTTTACTTCTAATTTCATATCCATATATTTCTCATCCTCAAAAAGAATTTTAGGTAATTTATAATACCGTTCTGAAGTTTGGTATTGATTTGCGGTAATTCGTTTCATAGCGCTCCTCCAAGTTCTTTGAGTATTAAATCTCCACTTGATTCCAATCGAACCAAGCCACTTTTTTCCAATTCAGCCATAAGAGAGATGGCTTCAACAATGTCAATTCCCATTTCACTTACTAAAAATGAAATGACAATATAGCGTGATGATTGTGGTTCTTTTGTCATTTTCCCTCCTGAAAATAAAAAAACGGAAAGATTGTGAAATTCCTTTCCGTAACATAATAAATATTTGAACACCAAACTCAACACCAAAAAAATGTTTTTATTGATGATTATTGCTCAATCAAGCATATATAACAATGTAAAGAATTAAAATCTAAACCAATAAAAACCCTTGAATTTCAAAGGGTTTTAAGCATTTATTCTACTTCACAATGTTTTTATTATTTTAAATCTTCTAGACCAACCATTGAATAGTAGCCATTGAGTTTTTTTCCTTTCGTAGCAAGGGTTTAGATACCCTATTTTTATTTTACTATCGCTTTGAACATAGAGAGTTTTTCACATGAATGGTGTTCAAACAGTTCTTATTTAATTACATAGAAATCTACTTTATATTATATCATGCCTTCTCTATTTTTGTCCGATGATAGCCCTTCAAGCTCCCGGAATAGAAAAAAAGCGACTCTATAATATTTGTAGTGGGTAAATCCCCTATGGATATTATGGAGTCTATTTTGTGTAGAAAAAGTTCCATAGAAAAAAATCATATGGAATCATTACTTTTTATCACAAAACCACTCGATATCAAAGAATCAAATATCAAAAAAGAAAGGACAAATTTCGTCCTTTCTAGATCTTAGCTTTTCTTCAACCTACTACAGTTGACAAAGAGCCCAAATTAATTTGATATTCCTAATCAATTTGTTCATATCTTATTCCAATAAACCATATATTGATTGTGATAATTTATTCAATATCCTAGTGAGAATAAGAGAACCACTCATTAATTAGACTAGCGATTTCTTTAGGTGCTTCAGTATAAAGCTCATGGCCAAAGTTCTCTAGAAGAATAGTATCAAAATAGTCTGGTAATTCTTTTAGGGCTTCCTCTCTCCATGTAGCTTCATTAGGATAGCGAGGACTAATAAACAAGGTATCTCCCACTTCTCTCTTAAAAGCTTGTATTTTCCTCCGTAGGCGGAGGATCGCTTCTATATTTTCATAATTTATAGCCAACTCATATCTATTATACTTCGCATTCCAGTGATAGGACTGTCTTACAGCTTTCTCCATATTTTCTGACCAATGCTTTGCTTCAGATTTTTCTTTAGAAATAAGAACATCTAAGTCCGAAACAACTTGAGATTTGATATAGTTTTTAGTTTCCTCTAATTCCGCATCTAAAGTTAAAATCTTATCTAAATCTAGATAGCCACCATCCAAAAGAATCAGTTTCTTCACTTCTTGAAATTCCGATGCGAGATAACGAGCTAAATCTCCTCCAAGAGAATGACCTATCAGACAGATAGATTCTTCCTCTACAATCTCATTTTTTTAAACCATGATTTCAATTCTGTTTCATTTCGAAGATGCTTTTCATATGGATTTAAAAAAAATAGACCTGCGAATCTAGTTCTTGAAGAAAAATCCTTGCTATGATAGACATTGCTTCCCAAACCGCCAATAAAAATATTTTTTTCATTTTCTACTTAATACTATGCTTATTCATCTTTTTGTTCAAAGATAGTCGTAATAATCTGACGCAATTCTTCGCGTTCTTTTTTTCTGGAATCTCACCACTTGTTTGAGCTGCAGCGTAGAGTTCAGGGTGTTCAATTGAAATGCGTTTAATCGTACGGGTCGTAGCATGTTTTCTGACAAAAAAACGGAATTCGCTTAATCAAGTCTTGTGGTACTAGTGCAAGAATTTTTCTCAGCAGTTTCCTTGTCACTAATCTTAGACGTCGTAAGCCCCTTCTTAATCATCTCTTGTTCTTTTTCTGTAAAATCTTTTTAATTCCATTCGATTAGTCCTCCTATTTTTCTTTAAGTTAAATTATATACCAATTGTAGCAAGACGACAAATAGTCTGTTTGTAAAATGCTCTCTATACTACAATTTTTCCTGTCACTCTTAATTGCTCTTTAATGAAAAAAATCACAAATCCTTTTTGGAGAGATGACAAGCTGATTCTCTAATTCCTGGAAATTGCTTGCTAGTGCTACTACTTCTTTCTCTAAAAGATAATCATCTTTTTGATTGGTTAAAGATCGCTTTTAAGAAGCCCGGCCTTCGTATGTCCATTCCAGAGTTACTACATCTTGTTTGATTACTTTTTAGGCTATACTTACCATGATGAATGGTTGCTGACACATGTTTGCGAATCTTAATCAGCTTCTTCATGAAATTCAGCATATCATTGTCACTTGATACACGTTCCCCAAGGCATACAACGACGACAATCTGGGTCTGGGCCACCAGTTAAGGCTAACTCTGTTCCGTAATAGATACAGGGTGTTCCTTTTTGTAAAAAGAGAAAGGCTAGGGCTGATTTGACAAGTTGCTCATTCTCATTGGCCGTCCACAAGATTCGCTCTGTATCATGAGAATCCAAGAGATTAAACATAACCTCTGAAATCTGTTGCTTGTAATACATAGATTGGCCATTGATTTCATCGATGAACTGGTCTGTCTTCTTAATTCCTCGTAAGAAATACTCTTTGATACTATCAGATAAAGGATAATTCATGACCGCATGGAACTCATCGCCATTTAGCCAAGTCTGAGACGTATGCCAGACTTCTCCTAGGATATAAAGATCAGGCTTTTTAGCTAAAACTGCCTTGCGAAAATCCCTCCAAAACTGATGGTCAATCTCATTAGCAACATCCAAACGCCAAGCATCAATATCAAACTCTTCAATCCAATAAGTCGCAACCTTTAAAAGATAGTCCTTGACCTCTGGATTGGCCGTATTTAGCTTAGGCATATAGTCCTCAAAACCAAAAGCATGATAGGGTAACTCTCTCCTATTGGCTAGCTTTTCAGTTGTCACTGGGAATTGTTGTATATGGAACCAATCCTTATAAGCAGACTGTTCACCATTTTTTTGACAACATCTTGCCATTGAGGAGATTGCGAACCAATATGATTAAATACAGCATCCAGCATGACTTTCATGCCACGCTGATGAGCTTGCTCGACCATCTCCCGAAAGGTTTCCTTGTCTCCAAAATGACGGTCAATTTCAAAGTAATCTGTCGTATTGTACTTATGATTGCTCGTAGATTCAAAGATAGGACAAAGATAAAGTCCAGTAATGCCCAAGTCTTGCAAATAATCCAGATGGTCTATAATCCCTTGTAAATCACCACCAAAGAAATCATCACTCTTAGGTGTGAGAGATGAGTCCCAGTCTAAAGTCCCTTCTGGGTTTAATCGAGTATTTCCATTAGCAAACCGCTCAGGAAATATCTGATACCATACCGTATCTGAAATCCAGTCAGGAACCAGGCATGCATCAATCTCATGTATATAAGGCAACTTAAATCCATTTCCAATAGCATGAAGATTTTCTAGAGAATTTTCCACGCAGCCTTTATCGCCGTACAAAATGCTCTGGCCCTCTGTATCCGTGAGTTCAAAGAGATACTGGATACGTGCAAAGTCAACGGACACTTCAACTTGCCAATAGTCAAATAAGGCATCAGAAGTTATCTTGGCCATTTCTTTTGTATCCTGATAAAACTCCTCCATAAAGATAAAAGGATCACCGTAATGCAAGTTGATACTTCCAATGTCCCCTTTCTTAGTTCGAATCCGAATATGAAGTTTCTTATCCTTATAAAGATAGGCATATTCCGACTCAGTCCTATGGTAAATAGCACTTAATTCCATTGTATCTGTCTCCTAGTTTACTTTATCCGTATACAACGCAAACGTTTTCACAATTGTTAATCTAGTATACTACTTTCGTATTTTATTTGCAAGGTTTGTCCATAGTTTCGAGTGGTTTAGTTCTATAAATAAAAAAGCAGCCAGTCTTACAACTTGCTACTTTTCAAATGATGATTTACAACTGTCTTTCCAGCCACTCAATTTTTTTAAAATCCTTATTGTTATTGTGCTCATTTCGATAAGAATCTTGGGAAGAAGCCTTGTAAATACTTAAAAACTGTTCTAGATTTGGAATGCGAAACGTGATGTTTTCGAGATGAATCAATTCTATATCCGATTCCGAAACTCCTGCAAAATCAGGTAAAGAATTGATACTTCCGAATTCAACACTCAGATCATCTTTTTTGAATTCATGCTCATGAATATCTATTAAGGCATAGCCTAAGTGTTTCATCACTTTCATTATCTTGTCCCACTCATAAATTCTGAGATGATCAGGTGCTTCCCAACCTCTAGGATCACCAGGCACATGAATGTCAATGTCAGACGGCCTCCATTCTTCATTTGAACGGTATTCAAAACCCAAGGACCCCATGAGCGTCGGTGTGATTCCGATTTGGTTTAAATGAGAACAAATTGTTCGAAATTCATCAAATAGAGAATTCATTCCTCCTCCAATCGTTGATATAGAACTTAATTTCATTGTGAATAATAAACTAATTTTTTTACCTTCTACTCTTTCGGTTTTTGAAAATACTTCTACTCGCTGAGCAAGGACTTTGATTTCTACAGGCAGGTTATCCGATTTATCGCCGTCAACATCTGACTCCAATTCACTATCTGAAGAGATTTTAATATTACGCGCTCTGATATACTCAATATTATCATTACCAACAACATCTCCTTTTAGTAAATCAGGAATGACGGATAATTTAGAGAATATAGAAGCATCTTTCAGAATCAAAATATTGGCATAGCCGTCCTTGTTTTCTTCAAAGATTTTCTTATCAGCGAAGTAATTTGTCAAGAGAACCAAAACATGACTAGCTTCACCAACATAATTTCCATTTTCTGTCTCAACCTTAATGTTAAAGACCTGATCCGTCATGACAGACTTCATGGTATTTACAGCATAGGCTAAAATACCGAATTTTGTCTTGTCCTCGATTTCAACATTGTGAATCGCCTCAGGAAGAGAACCGATACTAAAGATATAACCAAAATAATTGTCATTCGCTTTACCGATATCAATCTTATTGGTTAAGTTGAAATCCAGTTCATCAATAGCGCCATCGATGTCTTGATTGATTTCCAACAGTTTCGTAATGAGGTTACCCGTCCCACCTGGGATAATCCCTAATTTAGGAATGTAGTCTCTCTCAGCAATACCCGAAATGACTTCGTTGACAGTCCCATCTCCACCAAACACAACCACTGCATCGTACTTCTCACGAGAAGCTTCCTCAGCAAAATTTGTTGCATCCAGCGCCTTTTCGGTAATTTTGGTTTCCACGTGCTCAAAGTATTCTTTTGCTTTATTTTCCAGCTTATCTTTGTAATCCAAAGCCTTCTCCCCACCAGAAGTAGGGTTGATAATTACCATTGCTTTTTTCATTAATGTTCTCCTTAATATTTGTTAAAAACATATATCTCATTATATGAAATTAAATGTACCCCTATTATACACTGAAAATACAGAAAAGAGAAATCTCACGTACTGGAGATTAATACGCTTTTATTCTATTTTCCCATCGCATAACTACATCCTTTAAGGATTCATCGAAGTAAGAAAAGGCCTTATCCTTTATCCAGTCAGGAATACCATATGCCGCCTCAGCTATGCTTCCAGTGATTGCAGCAAGTGTGTCACTGTCTCCACCAAGTGAGGTGGAGTTTCTATTTACCATACTCTTTTATTTTATCAGCATATTCAGTCAAAAGATTCTTTGAATAAATTTTTTCAGCTTTTGAATTTCTAACTTCTTTCCAAAGAATAGAAGCTACTTTTAACTTGTTTGAGTAGTTAAGACTATTTTTATCTGCACAGAAATTCTTTAGAAATTGGTTCCATTGACAAACCGAATGATCATACTTGGCATAATCTGAATTTCCATAATAAACTTTTAGCATATCTTGGATTGTAAAACTCAAATCATTTTCTCTTTTTACTTTTCTCCAAGCTGTAGCCATATCAGCAGTAAATTTAAAGGGTGAAACATCTGTTAAAGTTGAGAAATATTCTCTAAAGTGTTTATTAAAGGAGAATCCACATTCAAGTAAGAGCGTACTTAAGGTAACGACTTCTACTCGTTTCTTTTTCCTTTTTATTGATGATCTTTTAATCAAATTACCCTTAAAGTACTGCTCAATAATATCATTTAGTTCCTGTTTTGTCCCTCTATATTCAAGTCCTAATGACTTACATAGTTGTGAAAGTTCATCACGATACCAATAATATTTATTAAACTCATCGAATGATACGATTTTATCAAACTCAGGTCTGTTTTCTATCAATATAACACCTCCTTAAAAAAAATTTAGGTTGTCATAGCGAAATAATGGAGTTTTAGTTTCCTTATTTTGAGGATTAGCTACGTTTCACTAACAAGCTTACACATTCAACGGTTCGGACTTACCGTATCATCCGTGAAAAAAACAATTCTCAAGAAATAAAGGAAAATCCTTCGTTTTGATATTGTTCCATTCGTAAACAGAACCTACAATATCTCCAACAATTGCTCCAAGCATCAGATTCCTCCTTGTGATATAATTTATAAATTTCTAGTTCCTTATAAACTAAGTTCCTACAACATATACAGGTGTCCATCTAATAAAATTATAGTTCATATAGTTCTAAATTAAAGTTAGGATATATAATTGAAAGTCTTAATAATTCTTAATATAAATAATTTAAATAACTATATTTAATTTCGCTATGTATTATACCTAAAATGGAAGTACACCAGCCATCAGACCTTGAGCAATAAAACAACTATTTTTTTGAAAGTCTGAAAAATAGGTATCACTGATAAAACTGTATAGGTTATCAATAGGTCTATTGTACCAATCCTTGTAAACATATTCCATCTCATATATCAGTAATGCTTGTCCATCTTGACTATAGCCTTTGAAAGTTATCGAAAAAACATCTCTAAACCCGATAACCTTATCATTCTTATTTGAATTATTCCTCTTTCTATATTGCTCAAATTCGATAAGTCGCGTATAATTCATGAGTTTAGATAAGGCTTTTTCTGATAATTTTTGACTATGTTCAAAAACTATTATTCCAGTATTCCCACACTCTTGGTAGGACAGTTCAGAGTTCATCAGATTACACTCTAAATAACCAAAAATTTCACAACCACAATGGATAATAAATTCAATTTTAGAAAAATATTCCTTAGTCCATATCATCTTTTTTCTCCACTACTAACTATGCTAGGAAAAATTGTTTAAAACTCACAGATCTTCTTTTTGCCTAAGATTTTTTTCTTTTAAATCAAATACTAAAATATATAGACTTTGTTTCAAGGCTTTCTTAATTTATTTTGTTAACACTATCATCAGTATAGCTAAGCACTTGATGTAATTAATTTGGGAAGTTCAAAACTTCTTGCCTTGAAATGTAAATCGAAACCTTTAACTTCGTTTCTCTAACAAACTTACACACTCAACATGATGCGTCTGAGGAAACAAATCCACCGGCTGGACTTTCTTCAACTCATATCCCAACTCTTGGTAGAGTTTGATATCACGCGCCATGGTTGCGACATTACATGAGATATAGGCGATGCGGTTAGCTCCTGTTTGGCTACTTGCCTTGATAAAGCTTTCTGTAATGCCCTTGCGTGGTGGGTCCACTAGGATAAGACTTGGCTGAATTCCTTCTTTAAGCCAAGTCTTCATGGCGTTTTCAGCTGTGTCACAGACATAGTGGGCGTTTGAAATATTGTTCAGTTGGGCATTCTTCTTGCTATTTTCAACCGCTTCTGGAATTACTTCAACACCATAAACTTCTTTGACATGTTTCGCAACAGAAAGACCAATCGTCCCGATACCAGAATAGGCATCAATGACCACATCATCTTCTTTTAATTCAGCAAAGTCAATGGCTGTTTGATAGAGTTTTTCAGCCATTTCAGTATTGACTTGGTAAAATGCTGGTCCAGCGATTTGGTAGTCATTTCCCAACATCTGGTCAGTAATATAGTCTTGACCATAAAGCGTACGCCATTCCTTACCAAATAGCATTAGTATTCTGGTCATTGATATTTTGCATAACAGACACAATCTCTGGGAATTGCTTGATTAGTTGTTCAATCAATTGGTCGACACGAAAAACTTTAGGACGAGTTGTTACTAAAATGACCATAATTTGCCCTGAATAGTGTCCGCGACGCACTACAAGGTTTCGAATCAAGCCAGCTTGTTCCTTTTCATCATAAGGTTTCAAATCATAACGACGGAGCAAGTCGCGTAGGGCTACTACTACCTCATCAATCGCGGGATCTTGGATAAAGAAATCTTCAAGAGGCATGAGGTCGTGGGAATTCTTACGGAAAAATCCAGTTTCCAAGACACCATTGACTCGACGAACAGGCACCTGCGCCTTATTACGATACTTAACTGGATTTTCCATGCCTAGTGTTTCAGCGACCTCTACATCTCTAATCCCAGCAATCTTGTATAGACTGTCCTTGACTTGCTTGGTTTTAAACTTGAGCTGTTCTGAATAGGCAAGATGTCCTAAATCAGCGATTCCTGAACGCAGGTAAGCCAAATCTAGATCTTGATTACGGTGTGGTGATTGGACAAGGTATTCTTCAACTTTCCCAAAGCCAATCTTTTTATTGACCTTGAGGACACGCATGAGGATTTTTTCACTCGGTAAAGCATTCTCTACAAAGAATACCAAACCATCCACCTTGGCCACTCCTGCACCTTCATGGGTCAAATCAACAATTTCAACTTCTACAATATCATTTTTCTTTAACATTCTCTTCTCTTTCTATTGGCCGACAAAAAAGACGGCAACGTTACGGTTACCATCTATTATACCATGAAATTTCTTAAGAACCAAAACTCTTGAAGAAGTTGACAATAGCTTGCCAGAGGGAACTTAGGAAATTACCACCGTCCTCTAGCGCCTTATCCGCATCAAAGTTAAGGTTGATATTTTTAAAACTGTCGCCAGCTTGTGAAACAATACTTTGTTTAAGGTCATTCAGGGTTTTAGTGAAGTCTGCATTGCTGAGGATATCACTTTTTGAGAGATTTAAAGCAAAATTGATGATGATATTGATCTGGTTTCCTGTTATAACCTGATCAAGTTTGTAATTTTTTAAGGTATCTTCAACGATTTTACGGACATCTTCCTCCGTCAGATTTCCCTTGCTTTCTTTAGCTTTGGCGAGTCCTGACTTGATATCAGCGAGGGCAACGTTTAATTTATTAGCATCATAGCCAGTTTTGTCCTTGTTTTCAGCATTGATATCGGACAAAGCCTTCAACTCTTCTTGAGCCAACTCTTTGTTGGCTTGTGGCACCTTGGCTCCATTAGCTTCAAGCGAATAATAAATCCCGGCTAAGGCACTCTCACCTGTAACTGGAATAGGTGCTGCTACAGTGATTTTGGCGTGTTCCACACCCAAAGTTACGGCTGCATTTCGGTACATATCTTGAGTCACCTTAGTGATGTTTTCTGGTGTTTCAATCTTGACCTCAAGTGGCGATTTGTCACCTAGTTTTTGAATCTTGGCTGATGAATACAACTGTAAACTAGAGTCATTAGCAACGTTCATAATCTTAGAATAGACATCAGGTGTCATAGTCTTGAGTTCTTTGGTGTCTGTTGAGGCATTGTAACCTAGTTTTTTTAGGGTTTGATTTTTTTGGTCTTCAGATAGAGAAGAACCTAGGACATATTCAGGTTGGACATAGGTTTCATCGATGACTTTTTGAACATCTGTTGCTGCATGGACGCTATTCATAGCTGTTACTGCCCACAAGACCGCAGCACTAGTCAGAAAGAGTTTCTTTCTCATAGGGAATTTCCTCCTTTACCTTTCTAGAGTAATATATCTATCTTAAAGAAAACTTATAACAAAAACACCTGGCCTAGCCAGATGTCGAAAAGAGAGTGAAAGTTTTGATGATGTAAAGGTTGAGTTGCACCTGTCTAGAATAATAATAGTTTCCTCCATTTACATAGAGTTCAGCACCGTGAAAAATGGAAATGGGATGAATATAACTATAAGTCTTTCCAGTGGTATTACCAAGCAAGGGAGCAACAGTATCACGAGAGTACTGTTTGGCCAGAGCCAAGGTATTTTCCTTGCCATTTTGGGCGATAAAATCGATATAGGCAGGTCCAAAATTATAGGCTTGAACAGCTGTCCAGACATCAACACCCTTCTTCTGGGCCAGATAAAGATTTTCTGTCAGAGTTTGAACACCTTGCCGAATGCTAGAAGCATTATCATTGATGGTGTTGGTAGAGCCACTTGCAGACTCACTAGACTGCATAACATCGCCTTCTTTTCCTTTGGTTTCGGTATAAATCATAGCGAGCACAAGCTCTTCGTTTGCTGGGGTGTCTTTTTCACTCAAGATTTCTCGCACCATGGGCTGGTAGGTCATGACTTGCTTGACATCTTGGTGAACACGGTAAGTTTTATAGCCAGCAAAAAGGAAGACTGCTAGTACAAGCACTCTTCGAATTCGTTTAAACATTATTTACTTTGGATATCCTCAATATTTTTGATTAAGATAGAGTAGGTTCCATTGTCGTTTTGGATAAACTCAACAGACTCGGCGTCTTGATAGACGTTATTGGGAACGATGAGCTCAATTCCATTTGACAAGGAGAGTTTTTGGTTTTCAAATTTTTTAAGCTGACGACTGGCATCAATTTCATCAAATTGAACAGGTTCTGGTACAGATTCTTTAACTTGGTCAATAAAGCTTAAACGAGCCGTCAGGTTGTTATCAAAAAGATCATTAGCCAATTTTTCTGGTGACAATTCATTGCTTTCTTCCAGATTATTGAAAATCGCTGATTTTACCTTAGATTGAAATTGAAAATCATCTGTGTTAAAAGTTTCAGCAATTCTCTGAGCCGTTTTTTCCAGTTCCTTGATAGATTTCTTTGGTGAAATCTTAGGAGCGACAGCAAGAAGATTTTCTGAAAAATAGTTCAAGAAAGCCCCATTGTACTTGATACGTTTTTCAATCAGATGGTACTTGCGGCTCTGAAGATTAACCACTAAGGCCTCATCAGCACCCGTTCCAAATCCAGGCAGGTTATTCTGAGTCAGCTTGATTGGATTATCAACTTCTCCACCGAGGTGGGTCAAGGTCTCTCGCAGGGCAATTCGTAAGAAAGCAAAATGTTCTACACCTTCTTTAGAAAATTGCACAAAAATCAAGTCATTGGTCTTAAGATTTTCTGAAATGCTGAACTCCTCTTTCCAGAGATTAGCCAGCGTCACTGATGTCTCCAACAAATCGTCTGTGATATGATTGAAGAAGGGATTTTCTTCTTCGAAAATCCCAGTCTTAGCTTCATCTGAATACACACGTTCAATTTTTTTACGCAAGTATTCTTCGATTTTTGGAGTAATATTGAGAAACTTATCCGCTAGAAACAGCTCGGTATCATCCGGGCTAAACTGATGGATAATGGCTTTCTTAATATAAATGTCCATAAAAGTTTTAGTCCTCGTATAATGGGAATGCATCTGTCAATGCTTTGACTGCACTTCTCACTTCTTCTAAGACAGCCTCATTTTCTGCATTCTTGAGGGTTTTAATGATGAGTTCAGCCACTTTGCGACTTTCTTCTTCACCAAATCCACGTGCAGTAATAGCTGCTGCTCCGATACGAATACCACTTGTCTTGAATGGTGACAAGGTTTCGTATGGAATTGAGTTTTTATTTAGGGTAATATTGACTTCATCCAGCAAGTTTTGAGCAACTTTTCCGTTTTCTACAACTTTAGTCACATCCACTAGGAAGAGATGGTTTTCAGTCCCACCAGAAATAATACGGAAATCAGGGTCTTGCAAGAAGACATCTGCCATAGCCTTGCTGTTCTTGATAACATTAGCAACATATTCCTTGAAGGCTGGATCCAAAACTTCTTTGAAGGAAACTGCCTTAGCAGCAACAACATGTTCCAAAGGACCGCCCTGAATACCTGGGAAAATAGCTGAGTTAATTTCTTAGCTAAGTCTTCATCATTGGTCAAAATCAAACCACCACGTGGTCCACGAAGGGTTTTGTGGGTCGTTGTTGTGGTGATATGAGCATATGGTACTGGACTTGGGTGAAGACCAGCAGCAACCAAACCAGCGATATGAGCCATGTCCACCATGAGTTTAGCCCCAACAGCGTCCGCAATTTCACGGAATTTTGAAAAGTCGATAATTTGAGAATAGGCTGAAGCACCTGCTACAATCAATTTTGGTTTTACTTCTTGGGCTTGTTTCAAGATAGCATCAAAGTCCAAGAGTTCTGTTTCAGGATCCACACTATAAGAAACAAAGTTGTAGGTTTGACCAGAGAAGCTAACAGGAGCTCCGTGGGTCAAGTGCCCACCTGCTGCCAAATCCATCCCCATAACGGTATCACCTGGCTCAATCAAGGCCATGTAAGCCGCACAATTGGCTTGGCTTCCTGAGTGTGGTTGGACATTGGCAAACTTAGCACCAAATTTCTTTTGCACGTTCAATGGCTAGAGATTCTACCACGTCTACTACATCAGTTCCACCATAATAACGGCGTCCTGGGTAACCCTCGGCATATTTGTTTGTCAAGATAGACCCTTGAGCTGCCATAACAGCCTTGGAAACTACGTTTTCCGAAGCAATCAACTCGATATTATTTTGTTGGCGTTCCTCTTCTTTGGCAATAGCATTCCAGAGATCAGCATCGTATGCTTTAAAATCGTCTTTGTCAAAAATCATAGGTCTTCTCCTTTATAGTGTGACTAGTCCATTAGTTTAATTTTCTAATAAGAAAAGAAACTAAAAGATGCGAATAAACCGTTTCTGCATTTTATCACAAGTATAACCAACTTTTTCATAAAATGCATGAGCACCCAGACGATGATCGGCAGAGTTTAAGCGGATAAACCCATAACCACGTCTTTTTGCTTCTTCTTCCAACCCTTGTAATAAGCTTTTACCAATACCTTGACCTTGCGCTTGAGGTAAAACTGCTAAAGCTAAAATATTAAATCCTGCTTTAGAATAAAGTGATTCATAGACCTCAGCGTGGACATATCCAAGTAAGACATGACTAGCTGCATCCTCATATCCAAGAAGGAAATGATGGGAATCCTGAGATAGTCTAGCTAGTTGACTAGCCGTTTCCTCTAGACTAAAAGAATAGCCCAAAGCCTCTTGGTTAATTTCACAAATGGCTTTCACATCAGTTTCTCTTAAATCTCTTAGCATCTCATTCCTCCTCAAAAGAAATCTCTGGCAACTGAGCAAGAATATCCTCTCGCTTAATGGCCCCTTGGCGTAAGATTTTCACCATGTCTCCAGACAAATCCAAAATCGTTGAATCCTTTCCAGTTAGAAAAGCATCGTCTTCCAGACCCAAAACCTCTTGGTCAAAATCCTCTAGAATTTGATTAAAGGTCACTCCACTTGCCTGACCTGAAATATTGGCAGACGGCCCAATCAAGGGCCCCGTCTCTTTAATCAAATCAAGGGTAATGGGGTGACTTGGCATTCGAAATCCAACAGTTGCAAGACCAGAATTGACCCAATAGGGAACTCGGTCATTGGCTTCTAGGATAATGGTCAAGGGACCTGGCAAAAAGGTCTCTACAAGTTTTTGCAGATAAGATGGTTGATTCTTAGAAAAGTGAAAGATGTCCTCTAGAGAGGCGATATTGAGGTTAAGCGCCTTATCTCTAGGACGACGTTTGAGCTGGTATACATGATCAACTGCTTTTTCGTCTAGAGCCTTGGCAAAGAGACCGTAAACCGTCTCTGTAGGCAGAACAACAGCTCCACCCTTTTCCAACTCTTGCCTAATCCTGTCCATCATCAATCACGACCATCCTATCTTGACCAAATTGGTCCTTAAGTGTTCTTACACATTTTTCAGGAAGATGCTTCCTAAAAAGTTCAGGAACACTTCGACCTTGCTTGTATCCAATTTCAAGGTAAATCTTACCACCATCTTTGAGATAGTCTTTTGCATCTTCCGCAATTCTACGGTAAATAGCTAAGCCATTCTCATCTGCAAAGAGAGCTAGATGGGGTTCTGAATGCAAAACATTCAAACCGACCTCTGACTCATCTTCACGAGAAATATAGGGTGGATTGGATACAATTATATCATATTTTTCAGAAATTTCTGCAAAACAATCAGATTTTTTAAAAAATATATTAAATTTTTGATTTTTAGCATTTTCGCTAGCTATATCTAAAGCATCTTGGGAAATATCCGCTGCTGTCACTGACCAAGCTGGTTTGTTTTTTGCTAAGGCAAGGGCTATAGCTCCACTTCCTGTTCCAATATCAAGTACTGAAAGATTCGTATCAGGATTTTCAGCTAGGATAAGTTCTACCAACTCTTCTGTTTCAGGTCGGGGAATCAAAACACGCTCATCAACCTTTAACTGTATTCCATAAAAATCTGCCTGTCCAATGATGTACTGGGCCGGTTTATGAGCTGCTAACTGTTGGAAAATTCCTTTTACAAATACTTCTTCCTCTTTTGTTACCTCTTGCTGTAGGGCAAAAACGAAATCTGTAAAAGAGAGATTTTTCAGGCTACGATAGACAAAAGAGAGGCTTTCAGCTTCCTCTCCTTGTCTTATCAACTCTTCTTCAAAATCTGAAAATAATTGAGCTAATTTCATTATTTGTTTAATTCTTCTAATTTTTGTGTTTGGTCATAAAGAACCAAGGCATCCACAACTTCATCCAATTTACCAGACAAAATGGTATCTAGTTTTTGGAGGGTTAATCCAATACGGTGGTCTGTGACACGGTTTTGTGGGAAGTTATAAGTACGAATCCGTTCTGAACGGTCACCAGTACCGATTGTTGACTTACGCTCAGCGTCTTGTTCGTCTTGTGCAATCTGAGCAAAGTGGTCAGCAACACGCGCACGGATGATTTTCATGGCTTTCTCACGGTTCTTCTGCTGAGTACGTTCTTCCTGCATCTCAACCTTGATGTTGGTTGGCAAGTGAACGATACGAACGGCAGTCGCAACCTTATTTACGTTCTGTCCACCAGCACCAGAGGCGTGATAGATGTCGACACGAAGGTCTTTTGGATCAATGTCGTATTCAACCTCTTCCACTTCAGGCATAACAAGAACTGTCGCTGTAGAAGTATGAACACGGCCTTGGCTTTCTGTCACAGGAACACGTTGCACACGGTGGGCACCAGATTCATACTTGAGTTTAGAGTAAACAGATTGACCTGAAACCATGGCAACTACTTCTTTGAATCCACCGACACCATTCATAGAAGCTTCCATGACTTCAAAGCGCCAGCCTTGGGCTTCAGCATACTTTTGGTACATGGTTAGAAGGTCTCCAGCGAAAAGTGCTGCTTCGTCTCCACCCGCTGCTCCACGGATTTCAAGGATGATGTTCTTGTCGTCGTTTGGATCTTTCGGAAGGAGCAAGATTTTCAGTTTTTCTTCATATTCTTCTTTTTCAGCCTTGGCATCTTTGAGTTCTTGCTTGGCCATTTCTTCCAAGTCAGCGTCTCCGCCTGATTCTTTAATCATTTCCTCAGCATCGACGATATTTTGAAGGACTTGTTTGTATTCTCGGTAAGCCGTCACTGTATCACGGCTTGAAGCCTCTTCTTTTGAGAGCTCCATGAAACGCTTGGTGTCCGAAACCACATCTGGGTCACTGAGCAACTCTCCTAATTCTTCATAACGGTCTTCTACAGCTTGTAGTTGATCATAGATGTTCATTTTTTCTCCTTATTTCTCAATTGTTAAATCATAGATTGCTACTACTTCGTTCTCGGATATTTCCCCAGTTTCTTTAAATCCATGACTGAGGTAACAATATCTTGCATGTTCATTTTCTGGTTCATAAGACAACCAAAGTTTATTGCTTAAACCTGCTGGCGCTGTTCGAACATAGTCTAGTACTTTATCCATAATTGGTTTAAAATATCCTTGATTTTGAAAATTCTTATCAATCATAAAACGAAATAATAAATAATTTCCACTACTAATTCCGATTTTTTTATCATAAGCTATCATCACAAAACCTATAATTGCATCATTATCATAAACTGCCAATGGAGCTACAAAATCTCCATTTTTAGTGTAGACGTATGCTTCAGCTAAACTAATTGCGTTGGTTGCAATGAATTGTTTTTGATATTCCTTGACATCCAAATTCAAAACATCAAAATAATTTTCCATTGTAACATCTCTTAGTTCAATTGTCATAGTTTTGCTCCTTGTTAGAGGTTATCATTGGCGCAAAATAATGTTTACGGCAAACCGAGATATAGGTTTCATTGCCACCTATTTGAATCTGCTCACCATCATAGACTGGCAGTCCATCCTGTGTACGCAAGACCATAGTCGCCTTTTTCTTACAATACTGACAGATGGTTTTAATCTCATCAATCTTATCTGCTAAGAGCAAGAGGTATTTGGAACCTTCGAACAGTTCATTGCGAAAGTCATTTTTCAAACCAAAAGCCATGACAGGTATGTCTAACTCATCAACAACACGAGCTAGGTCGTAAACATGGTGACGTTTGAGAAACTGGGCCTCATCAACCAGCACACAGTACGGTTTAACTTCCAAATTTCGAATCAAACCATAGATATCTGTAGTATCTTCAATAGCAAGAGCAGGTCTCTTCATGCCAATCCGACTCGACACATAGCCAACACCGTCACGCGTATCCAGAGCCGAGGTCATAATTACAACACCTTTTCCTTGCTCCTCATAGTTATAGGCCACTTTGAGAATCTCAATCGTTTTACCAGAGTTCATGGTCCCATAACGATAATACAACTGTGCCATGTTTCTTACTTCACGTCCATTTCTAAATTTGCTACATTCTAGTATATCATAATTTTCTTAAGCTTTAAACGGCAAAATGTGGTAAAATAGAAGAAATCAAAAACTAGTGGAGGAAGCTATTATGCCATTTGTACGCATCGATTTATTTGAAGGACGCACTCTCGAGCAAAAGAAAGCTCTTGCTAAGGAAGTAACAGAAGCTGTTGTCCGCAACACTGGAGCCCCTCAATCAGCCGTTCATATCATCATCAACGACATGCCAGAAGGAACTTACTTCCCACAAGGGGAAATGCGCACCAAATAAGCTAGCTTAAGCAGAATTGCTTAGGCTTTTTCAATCTCCAAGTAGCATCCATTGAAGAAATAGTCTAAATTTGTTACAATTTGAAAAGAGACTTGGAATATTCCAAGAAAAGAGCTATTAACTAAAGGAAATATTATGATTACACGTGAATTTGATACCATCGCTGCTATCTCTACTCCACTAGGTGAAGGAGCTATTGGTATTGTCCGCTTAAGCGGAACAGACAGTTTTGAAATTGCACAAAAGATTTTCAAAGGGAAAGACTTGAGTCAGGTTGCTAGCCATACCCTTAACTACGGTCACATCGTTGACCCTCAGACAGGAAAAGTCATGGACGAGGTTATGGTTGGGGCTATGAAGTCTCCAAAGACCTTCACTCGTGAGGATATTATCGAGATTAACACCCACGGTGGGATTGCGGTGACCAATGAAATTCTCCAGCTAGCTATCCGTGAAGGAGCTCGGTTGGCTGAACCTGGTGAATTTACCAAACGTGCCTTTTTAAACGGTCGCGTAGACTTGACACAGGCTGAGGCGGTGATGGATATCATCCGTGCCAAGACTGACAAGGCTATGAACATTGCGGTCAAACAATTGGATGGTTCCCTTTCTGATCTTATCAATAATACCCGTCAAGAAATCCTCAATACACTTGCCCAAGTTGAGGTTAATATCGACTATCCTGAGTATGACGATGTTGAAGAAGCGACTACTGCTGTGGTCCGTGAAAAGACTATGGAGTTTGAACAATTACTAACCAATCTCCTTAGAACAGCCCGTCGAGGTAAAATCCTTCGAGAAGGAATTTCCACTGCTATTATCGGACGTCCCAACGTTGGGAAATCAAGCCTTCTCAACAACCTCTTACGTGAAGACAAGGCAATCGTAACCGATATTGCTGGTACGACACGTGATGTCATTGAAGAATACGTCAACATCAACGGTGTTCCTCTAAAATTGATTGATACAGCTGGTATTCGTGAAACGGATGACATCGTGGAACAAATAGGTGTTGAGCGTTCGAAAAAAGCCCTCAAGGAAGCCGACTTGGTTCTGCTAGTACTAAACGCTAGCGAGCCCTTAACTGCCCAAGACCGACAACTTCTTGAGATTAGCCAAGATACAAACCGTATTATTCTTCTTAATAAAACCGACCTGCCAGAAGCTATCGAAACCGAAGAACTTCCAGAAGATGTCATCCGCATTTCCGTCCTTAAAAACCAAAACATCGATAAGATTGAAGAGCGCATTAACAACCTCTTCTTTGAAAATGCAGGTCTTGTGGAGCAAGATGCAACCTACCTATCAAATGCCCGTCACATTTCCTTGATTGAAAAGGCTGTTGAAAGCCTACAAGCTGTTAATGAAGGTCTTGAACTGGGGATGCCAGTTGATTTGCTTCAAGTAGATTTGACACGTACTTGGGAAATTCTAGGTGAAATCACAGGTGATGCGGCTCCTGATGAACTCATCACCCAACTCTTTAGCCAATTCTGTTTAGGAAAATAAGAAACCCATGATCGTTCAATCGGTCATGGATTTTATTGTCTTTATTAATAATCTGGTCTTAAGACACCTGTTACAGTGGCCTTAGTTGCTTCGTAGTCGCCATCTACGACAACTTTGATAATGCGTTTGGCATCTTCCTCTGGTGCTGGAACTAGAGGTAGACGAGTTGGTCCAGCTTCAAATCCCATATAGTTGAGAACGGCCTTAACTGGAGCAGGACTTGGATAAGAGAAGAGAGCATTAACCTTAGGAATGAATTTACGCTGAATTGCTGCAGCTTTCTTCATATCGCTTTCTGCAATAGCAGTAAACATCTCGTGCATCTCATCCCCATTTGTATGAGAGGCAACAGAAATAACCCCGTCAGCACCAAGGTTCATAGCATGGAAAGCATCTCCATCCTCACCTGTATAAATCAAGAACTCTTCTGGCTTGTGCTCAATCAAGTAAGCCATATTAGCCAAGCTGGTACATTCTTTGACACCAATAATATTTGGATGGTCAGCCAAGCGAAGCATAGTTTCTGGAGTCAACTCGACAACTACACGCCCTGGAATGTTATAGATAATAATTGGTAGGTCAGAAGCATCTGCAATGGCCTTAAAGTGCTGATACATTCCTTCTTGAGAAGGTTTGTTGTAGTAAGGAACAATAGCAAGCCCAGCTGCGAAACCACCAAATTCTGCTACTTCTTTGACAAACTCGATAGAATCACGCGTATCATTGGTACCCACACCCGCAATCAAAGGAACACGTCCATTGACAACTTTTTGTACAGCCGCAAAGAGTTCCAACTCTTCATCGTGGGTCAAGGTTGGACTTTCAGCAGTCGTCCCTGCAAGAAGAATGCCGTCTGTATGATGGGCCAATAAATGCTCAATCAAGGCTGGAATAGCATCAAAGTTGATGGAACCATCCTCGTGGAAGGGGGTAATAAAGGCTGTGATGATTTACACTCTTTTAAATCTTGATAAGACATGAGAAACACCTCTCTATTTCAAAGAAGGAGTTCATCTGAACTCCTAAACAATATGACTATTTTAATTCAAATTTCAATTCTGCCGTTGGACGAACCAAGCCACGTTCGTGAAGAGTTTCTGCAATCTGAACTGAGTTCCAAGCAGCACCTTTGAGCAGGTTGTCTGAAACAACCCACATGTGGATTCCTTTTTCTGCATCCAAGTCTTTACGGATACGACCCACAAAGGTATCACGTGAACCCACTGCATTGATGGCTTGCGGATAGATTTGATGAGCTACATCATCTTCAAGAACAGCACCTGGGAAGGCTGCGATAGCTGCTTTGACTTCTTCGATTGGAGCCACTTCTTTTGTTTCGATATAAACAGACTCAGAGTGAGCTGACAAGACTGGAATGCGCACACATGTTGCAGATACTGCGATGCTATCATCTTCCATGATTTTCTTAGTTTCCTTAGTCATCTTCATCTCTTCGTAAGTATAATCATTGTCAGTGAAGACATCGATTTGTGGAAGAGCGTTGAAGGCGATCGGGTAATGTTTCTTGTCACCACCTGAAGGCAAGATTTCCGCATGCAAATCACGTGGGTTTACACCATTATTCAACACTTCACGAAGTTCACGTTGTGTTTCAAGAATCGCTCCCATACCAGCACCTGAAACTGCTTGGTAAGTTGAAACAATGATACGATCCAAGCCCCATTTTTGGCGAACTGGCTCAAGCGCTACCATCATTTGGATTGTTGAACAGTTAGGGCAGGCAATGATTCCGTTGTGGGCATCAAGTGCATGAGCATTGACCTCTGGAACAACCAAAGGAACATCTGGATTTGACGGAAGTAAGATGTATTATCAACTACTACCGCTCCAGCTTTAACTGCGTATGGTGCATACTTAGCTGATGTAGAACCACCTGCTGAAAAGAGAGCAATATCAACTCCTTCAAAAGCAGTTTCAGTCGTTTCTTCAATCGTAATATCTTGGTCTTTAAATTTCAAAGTCTTGCCCGCTGAACGTGCAGAAGCAAGTAAACGAATTTTATCGATTGGAAGTGTTGATTCTTCCAACATTTTTATCATCTGAGCACCGACAGCACCTGTCGCGCCGACTACAGCAACTGTATATCCCATAAGTAACCTCTTTCGGAATTTTCTAAAAATTTCTATAATAGATGTATTATACTACTTTTTCCATGAATTGCAAAGCTTTTTCATCATTTTTTGGAAAATAAAAATCCCCAGTCGCTAGACCAGGGACTAAGAGGCATCTTCATGTGATGAGCAGGTTCACACAACTCATCAAGGTCCGCTCCTGCGTTATGACCTCCTTATGCTCAATAGTAGTCCGAAGACTACCTATCGACTCATCGCATCTACTATATTACTAGAGATACTTGGTTTTGTCAATAAAAAATTTTTGCAGGATGATTTTTATTATACAAAAATCAAAATTTTTCTCGCGAGCATAAGAAAAAACTCTTGCGTTCAAGAGTTTCCCTATAAATATCATGCTAATTGCCGGGATTGAACCGGCGACCTCATCCTTACCATGGATGCGCTCTGCCAACTGAGCTAAATCAGCTTACTTAAAAAGTATACTATAGTTAGAAAAACTTGTCAAGTTTTCTTAGAAATTTTCTATAAGGAAAAGCCAGGTAAGAGCTACCTAGCTTGTCTTCTTCTATTTGCTTAAATCGATTCGACGACCAATTTTACCGATAATAATCGCTCCAATAATCAATGAAGCAAATTCACCAACTCCTGTTGTAAACCAAGTAAGGAAAAATGGTAATTGCGCTACGATATTCAACTCGGCAGCGATAGTAAACATGGAAATGGAAAAGAGGATTGAAAAGAAGAAATGGTCTTTTCGAATCAATCCGTTAAAGAGGTAATCCTTGCTGTATTTTGCAAAAAGCCAAACACCTAAACTGAGGAATACCAAGGTTGATCCACCACCAACAAAGACATCTAGCAGTCCGAAGCTAAAGAAATTAGCAATCATACAACCGATGGTAACTCCGATGATGTACTTAGGATTGTAAAAAGCCATAAAGTTCATCATTTCTGAAATACGGAACTGATAAGCGCCATAGCTAATGGCATTTAGAGGCGGTGTGACAGTCAAAACGACGTAGATAGCAGCGACGATTGCAATATCTGCTACATCACGAACAGTTAATTTTTTCATCATTTCTCCTTTGGCGGGTTGTCCGCGTAAAATATGCTTGGTGAAAGAAGCTAAGCACCAAGGGTTGATTCATTCAACCTTACTAGTATAGCACAATAGCCTGCTTTATGCTATACTAAGAGCATGAAAAAACGCATTCAAAGTCTCTTCATGAATGAGCTCTTAGCCTATCTCTTTTTTGGCCTTGCAACAACTCTAGTTTCAATTCTCTCACGACTAATCATTTATCAACTAATACACAAAGAACTCCTTGCTACTGCCCTAGCGAATATTATCGGTATCCTCTTTGCCTTTATCACAAATGATACAATCGTGTTTAAGCAAACAAGGAAGAATCGACTTATCCGTTTATTGAAATTTTCTCTTGCTCGCCTTTCTACTTTTCTGTTAGATTTACTCTTTACTTTTCTGTTTGTGACTCAATTTCCTCATATCATAGGGCAATTTGTAAATGAAAATCTTGATAAGATAAATGCAATTGAAACGATCATTTCACAATTTTTGATAATTATTCTTAATTACATTCTTAGTAAGGTATTTATTTTTAAAAAATAAAAAAATTTAAGCATATAGCTTGCAAGCATTTCTTAATTAATATATAATAAAGAGAAAAAATTTTGGAAAGGAATTATGAAAATGTTAAAAGATCTTAAAGCATTTTTGCTTCGTGGTAATGTCGTAGACCTTGCTGTCGGTGTGATCATTGCCTCTGCTTTTGGTGCAATCGTAACTTCATTCGTTAACGATATCATCACTCCACTTCTATTGAATCCAGCCTTGGAAGCTGCGAAAGTACAAAACATCGCTGAACTTGCATGGAATGGTGTTACATATGGTAAATTCTTGAGTGCTATTATCAACTTCCTTGTTGTAGGTACTGTTCTCTTCTTCGTTATTAAAGCTATGGAAAAAGCTCAAAGCCTTACTAAAAAAGAAGAAGCTGCTGAGGAAGCTCCAGCTGCTCCAACTGAATTGGAAGTACTTCAAGAAATCAAAGCGCTTCTTGAGAAAAAATAATCGATTAAAAGGATCTAGCGCAAGGCTAAATCCTTTTTCTTTATTCTTTTGGTAACTTGCCTGCTTTCTCAAGCATTTTTTTGATAAGATAAGGCATCTTAACATTTTCCCTACCTTTCTTCTCAATCAGTTTTTTCACAAATTCTGGCATTTGTAAATCTTGAGATTCAGCCAAAATATTTTTCGTCTCATCTGAAGGGACTAATTCATCAAAGGTTTCTTCTTCTGGGAGAAATTCCTTAAACTCTTGATGTTCATTGGCCCTGACTGTATTAACCAAGGCATCAATCAAACGAGAATCTGTATTGGGCATTGGTGGACGATGGTAGGTCACACCCAATTCCTGACACAAGTCATAACATTCCACATCATTATCAAATAAGACTTCAATATGCTCGCTAATGAAGCTGATAGGAACAAAAATATAATGATCTGGATGTTCTGTCTGTTCTCTGAGATACTCCAAAACATCTGGTTTAATCCATGGAATACCGATATCACTCTCACTCTGCCAGGTATTGGTATATTGTTCTGAAGTCAAGCCTAGTTTTTCAGCGACTAGCTTGCTATTTTCAAAAATTTGATCGATATAGGGGTCACCAAAATCCAAGGCAAAAATGGGCACACTGTGGGCTGAAAAGATGACTTTAAAGCTATCCTGCTTTACTTCTTCTTTTAAAATCTTACCAATTTCATCTGCCCAATAGTTTAGCAAGTCCTCTTCTTGATACCAGTCCTTAATGACCAAAAATTGAATTTGCTTGCTTTCTAAAAATTTCTCATAACCCATGACAGAGTAAAGAATAATGGGGCTCCAAAATCAGGCAAATACACTGTTCAATGCCGTCTGCTTCCATCTGACTAATTACATCTGGAATAAAAGGTCTGGAAAATTTATTGGCAAAATAGACACTATACTCATTCCCCAGTCTAGCTTCTACTAAGGCAACTTCTTCACGGGTAATTCTTTGCAGAGGCGTACCTCCAATAAGTACATAATTATCATAGAGTGTTTGAATCTCGTGGTCTTGAGGTCTCACTCCACGACGAATATTTGTGAAAAAATCAGCCACACCTTCAAAGGTAATCTCTTCTGGCGAACCGAAAGTCATCATTAAAATTGCTTTTTTCATAACTGCTTCCTTGTGATGTTTTTATCAAGTTTATTTTATCATGAATCCACCAATAAGTAAACGCTAACATAAAAAATTTTCCCAACTTCCGTCTTTTGTTTTTCTCTTCTTTCTATGATACAATGGAAAAAATGAATTTAAAAGGAGTTTTTTATGACTTACCCCAATCTCTTGGACCGTTTCTTAACCTACGTTAAGGTCAACACGCGCTCTGATGAACACTCTACTACTACTCCAAGTACGCAGAGTCAGGTTGATTTCGCAACCAATGTCCTGATTCCTGAAATGAAGCGTGTTGGTTTACAAAATGTTTATTATCTACCAAATGGTTTTGCTATTGGAACTTTGCCAGCCAATGATCCATCTTTAACACGTAAAATTGGTTTTATATCGCACATGGATACTGCTGATTTTAATGCCGAAGGAGTCAATCCACAGGTAATTGAAAACTACGATGGGGGTGTGATTGAACTAGGAAATTCTGGTTTCAAACTCGATCCAGCTGACTTTAAGAGTCTTGAGAAATATCCAGGACAAACGCTCATCACAACAGATGGAACAACCTTACTAGGTGCTGATGACAAGTCAGGGATTGCTGAAATTATGACAGCCATTGAATATCTGACTGCTCATCCTGAAATCAAACACTGTGAGATTCGTGTTGGTTTTGGTCCAGATGAAGAAATCGGTGTTGGGGCTAATAAATTTGATGCAGAAGATTTTGATGTGGACTTTGCCTATACTGTTGATGGAGGACCACTAGGGGAACTTCAGTACGAGACTTTCTCAGCAGCGGGTGCTGAATTGCATTTCCAAGGACGCAATGTCCACCCTGGTACAGCAAAAGGGCAAATGGTCAACGCCCTTCAGCTAGCAATTGATTTTCATAATCAACTTCCTGAGAATGACCGACCTGAGTTAACAGAAGGTTACCAAGGTTTCTACCATCTAATGGATGTGACAGGTAGTGTCGAAGAGGCGCGTGCTAGCTACATCATTCGTGATTTTGAAAAAGATGCCTTTGAAGCGCGTAAAGCAGCTATGCAGTCTATCACTGATAAGATGAATCAAGAACTTGGTAGCGACCGTATCACCTTAAACTTGACAGACCAGTACTACAATATGAAAGAAGTCATTGAAAAAGATATAACTCCAATTACCATTGCTAAAGCCGTTATGGAAGGTTTGGGTATCACTCCTATTATCGAACCAATCCGTGGTGGAACAGATGGCTCTAAGATTTCCTTTATGGGAATCCCAACTCCCAATATCTTTGCGGGTGGCGAAAACATGCATGGACGTTTTGAATACGTCAGCCTTCAGACCATGGAACGTGCAGTTGATACCATCATTGGTATCGTAGCTTATAAAGACTAAAAAGACGAGGTAGCTCAGCTACTTCGCCTTTCTTTTTATACCACTGGTGTTTCTTGATTTTCAGTACTTGTTGGAGATTCTGTTGTTTACTTTTCTGAAGTTGATTCAGCAGGTTTAGAATCTGTTGCGTTGCTAAGTTTGTTTTCGTCGTTTGCAGTTTCACTGTTAGATTCCGCAGCTGCTGATGTTTCAGTTTCAGAATTTGTTTTCTCACCATTTGCTTCAGCATTTGTTGCTGGAGTTGCTTCTTCAGTTACGCTTGATTTTGACTTGATTTCTTGATTCAAGACTAGAATAGCTTTTGTCAACTCAAGTAAAGCGGCTTTGTCCTTACTCTTGGCAGAAAGTTGATCTAGTAAAGCATCTACCTTATCAAAGTCCTCATCAGAACCCTTATTGTTTTCTAAGTAAGCGTGAAGCGACATGAGGATATCGTAGAGTTTTTGATAGAGTACAAGTGTCTGAGGATCTTGCTCAGTATTTTCCTTCTCTTGTTGAAGGGCGCTAGCAATACGAGTCAAGACATCTTTTACCTGACTGTTTACTTCATCCAAGTCTGCATCAGCCTTGTTTGTGGCAGCTTTAAGATTTTCTACTTCTTCTGCCAAGGATTGTCTGATTCCTTCTTCTTGGATTTGTTCCAAGAGTTGAGTCGCCTTGTTCAAAAGACTTTCTACTTCTTCCTTGCTGACATGATTGACATGTTCTTCAGGCATAAAGTCTCCGTACAATTCTTTCAAGAAACCATAAATAGCTGTCTTGGCACTTTGGTTATCTACTTTTTCAGTATCTAGAACTGTCTGACTTGATTTCGCAGTAGTTGGCTGAGCTTTTAAGCTTCTTCCACTTCTTGTTTTGCCTGATAGATGCTTGGGAATAATTTGTTCAATTCTGCTGCCTTAAGGAAGGATTGAGATTGATACAAGGTCCAAGTCAACTGAGCTACTTTGTTTCGAAGTTCATCACTCAAACGACCGTCATTTACGTGTTCGTAGAAATACTTGATGTATTCTACCGTTGTAACACCTGTTCGATCATTAAAGTCTTGAAGAGCTTGAAGTTGTGATTCAACCGCTGCTAAAGCAGCCTCATCTTTAGCCAATTTAGCTTCTTGGAGTCGAACGAGAAGGTCTTTCTTAGGAAGTCCATAAGAGTCTGTATCCAGTGTATTTATTTTATCAATCAAGGCTTGATATTTCTTATCTAGAGCGCTTGTTTTAACAGGCTTGACACTTTCATCAATATGAATATATTGCTTATCAAAGAGATCCAGTGTTGCAAGATAACCTGCTGTAGAGTTAGTTGCCAGTTTCTTCATGTTTTCAGTAAACTGACCTAAAGCTAACTCAATCTGTCTTTGTTCGATAGGCTTGTCTTTATAGATGTTTCTGCTTTCAGCTAGAAGTTGGTCTACTTTGCCAAAACTACCTTCTCATCAAAAGCTCCAGGTTGGTAGTTGGATTGTAGAGCTGGAATTTTATTTTTCAAAGCCACTTCATATCCCTTAGTTTGAACCTTGATGTAGTGATTATGGTCGCCATGAGGGATCACAAAACTACCATTTTCTACCTGCAAACTATAAGGAGACACACCATCACGTAAGGCAGTGGTATAGAGTTCATTTAGGAAATCAAGTTCTGGATTTCCAGTTTGAAGAGGAATCCGAACGTGTTCCTTACGAACAGCGTAAGGATGAATATGAGTTGGATCGTAGGCTTGGTCTGGGTTTCCAAAGACAAAGAATCCGTTTGAAATCCTAATAGCTTCAAGTGGAACTCCGTATGTTTTAGAAATATAAGCAATTTTTTCTTCATCACTAGCATCTCTTGAGAAAGACTCTACCGTTTTAGCAAGAGGTTTTACAGGCTCTGCATCATGATGTGTTTTCAAATGGTCTTGTGCAGCCTTAATTTGCTCTGCTGTCAAATCTTTCTTGAAGAAGTAATGATTATGGTCTCCGTGACTCATGACAAAACCTTGCTCGTCCTCACTGATGACACGATTGGCATCAAAACCGTGATCATGGTCTTCATCATGATGGTGTCCATGATGGTCGTCATCATGAGCTGGATTTGGTGTTGCTGGACTTGCACCTTTCAAGTGATCCTGCGCTGCCTTAATTTGCTCTGCTGTCAAATCCTTCTTGAAGAAGTAATGATTGTGATCACCGTGACTCATGATAAAACCTTGCTCATCTTCAGCAATAATACGATTAGCATCAAAGCCGTGACCATCTTCTTCATGCTCCTCATGTGAAGTTCCTGGATTGATTGGAAGTGATGGCGAAGGTGTTACTAGACCGTTGTTCGGAAGAGTCGGTTGACCAATTATGGTCGATTTTGGAATGTAATGGAAATGATCACCATGTCTGACGATATAAGCTGTAGCCGTTTCTTCAACGATATCTTTTGGATTAAAAATATAACCATCAGATGCTGAAGAGAGTTTCTTACTTGTCGTTGAAGAAGAAGGATTGCTTGAAAGACTTCCTAGACTAGACGCTACTTTATTAGGTTTTTCATTTGTAGAAACTGTAGAACCAGTTCCACCGATAGGCACCATTCTAGCAATCTTTTCTTCTAAAGGAGAGAGCTTGCTGTAAGGAATAAAATGATAATGGTCGCCATGCGGAATCGCAACTCCATTTGGTGTACGACTGACAATCTTAGCAGGATCAAAGACTAGACCGTCTGATTCACTGTAACGTTGGTTGCTAGGTAAATCATAGAGTTCTTTCAATAGACTTTGGAGATTTTCAACTTTGCTTTCTGGCTTGCTAGTTGATTCTTTCTCTATAGCTTGATTAGTATTGTCACTAGCTGTTGAAGAATAGCTTAACTGGCTCGGTTGCGTATTTTTACCAGTCAGATGAGCTTTAGCTGCTGCTAATTCACTAGCAGATAAATCACTTTTTGGAATGTAGTGATAGTGACCTCCATGAGGAACGATATAAGCATCACCAGTATCTTCAATAATGTCAGCTGGATTAAAGACATAACCATCATCTGTTGTATAGCGTCCCTGAGACCTTGCTACAGCAACATCAGAGCTGACCGTCTCATTATCTTTGACATGTTCTTGTTTTTGACGATTGATTTCATCCTTAGTTCGAACATTATCAGCATGAGCTGCATCTTTCAAATAGACATAATATTTTCCATCGACCTTGATGATATAGCCACCCTTGACCTCATTGACAATATCTCCATCCTTAAGTTGATAGTTTGGATCCTTCATCAAAAGTTCTTCACTAAAGAGGGCATCATAAGGAACTTTTCCGTTATAGTAATGGTAGTGATCACCGTGTGATGTAACATAACCCTGATCTGAAATCTTGATAACAATTTGCTCAGCCTGAATTCCTTCTTTTTGGCTAACCTGATCTGGTGTCAGGTTTTCACTTTTCTGACTTGACTGACTACCATCCACATAAGAGACACGATTATTGTCCTTATTTTCCTGTGAGCGATGCTGGTTCAGTGCATAGGCACATAGACTCAAGGATATGATAACAGCAGATCCAGCTGCTATATATTTTTTACTGAATTTCATAAATCCCTCATTTCAATAAATGATGAAGCTTTTTTAACTTCTTTTGCTTGGTTAAACAGTTTTTTCTAAACTGGTTATTTAACCAATTAATTAACCAGTAAATAGTTTACCTTTTTTAAGCTTATCTGTCAAGATTTTTATAACATTTTAAAAAATAAAAGCCAGTATTGCTACTGACTCTTACATCATTTTGATTTAATAAGATAAACTTATGCTTCTGGTTTCGTCGTTACTGACTCACTACCTTTTTAACAAAGCAAGTAATTTTTCTGCTTCTGCCATGATACCATTATTATCCATGGTTTGCAGGCTCAAGTTATTTCGTAAACCAGCTAGGCTCTCTGTCACATTGTCTTTCAAACTAGCATCCCTTACTTTAGCAAGTAGAGCTTCTACTTCTTTGAGTTTGGCTTCTACTTTTTCGGTTTCTACTTGAGGTACTTCAGCTTCGTCTGTTTTATCTTTAGATACTTCTTCTGTCTCGTCTTCATCAGTGCTCGGTTTATAAAGATTATCTACTGAAGGAGTTGAACCTGTATGATTCTCTTTCTCATCAGATTCAGGGCGAGTTGGCTCACTTACTTCATCAGGTTTACTGTCTCCTACTTTATTTTTACGAACATGGTCGCTGGCATTTCCCCAACCATTATCTGAGTGAGGACGTTCTTCAGGATGTTCAACATAATATTTTACAGTCGCAAAGAGATCCTCAAGGCTATAACCCTTAGGTGCTTCATAGAGTCCTTCGTCAAACCAACTAAATTTAATGTTATGGTAATGGTCGTAATGAGGTATAATCAAGCTACCATTTTTAACTTCAACAGTGTGTTGTAGATTGTAAGGAATATGATCAAGTGGGACCTTCTTAGCTGCTTTCACTTTATTATAGATTGCTTCTACTCCTTTAACCTCAGTATTTCCTGAATCCTGATTCTTTGTTGAAGGAGGTGTCAAACCTTTCTCTTTAGCATAAGCCTGGGCTGCCACTCTTTCAGCTTCAGACAAGCTCTCTTTCTTAATCCAATGACTATGAGTCATATGCGGAGTTACATAAGCATCTCCCTCATCACTGGTAATATCACGAATGTCAAAGATATATCCATCTTCTGTTGTATACTTACCTGCTAATTTCGCTAATTTAATTTCATCGTCTGTATAAGCAATTTGAGCATTTGGTTTGCCAAGTCGCTCTGGGTGGGTAATTGGTGCTAGGAATGCCAATAAGTCATCTACCAATTTCCTTTATTAGAAGATTCATCATTCAAGCGTTTTGCTAATTTGTCTAAGGCTTGGAAATCAGAAACACGACCCTTATTTTCAGACAAGGCTTTATGGGCCTCGGTCAACAAATGATAAGCTTTATCATAAAATTCTTGGTCACGAGGTGGTACATTTTCTTTCTTCACAACTAGAGCGTGTGTCTCTTGAGGTTTCTTAGACAGGAGATTTTCAATAGCATCAATCTTATCCTTGGCCAAATCTTTAGCTAGAACATAACGACTGACGCCCTTATCTTCGATAATATATCCTTCGCCAACTTTTCTAACAACCTGGTTGACATCAAGTTCAGTCTGTTTATTTTCCGCTGGTGCAAGAGGTTGGTAGTAGGGGCTGGCTTCAAAGGAGTGACGCTTGGCAAGACACTGCCATTTTGTCCCTTAACAGCTATCATACGAGCCAATTTTTCTTCCAAAGGGGACATTTGCGAATAAGGAATAAAGTGATAATGGTCTCCGTGAGGCACTGCGACACCGTTAGCTGTACGTTTGATGATTTGTGCTGGATCAAAGACGAGTCCATCAGATTCCACATGGCGTTCTGATAAAGGTTTGGCATACAATTCACGTAAGAGTGTTGGAATGTCTTCCCCATGGTCTTGATGATAAGTTGGAGTTACAGTCAGGTTTGGTATCTCTGTCAAACTTGGTTGAGCTGGATTAGCATGATCACTACTTGGTTTACTTGAACTTGTAGCAGAATGTGAGCCCTGTTTACCATTCCAATAAGCTTGGGCTGCAGCTAATTCTCCTGCAGACAAATCACTCTTAGGTATGTAGTGGAAATGATTGCCGTGCGGTACAACAAAAGCGTCTCCTGTATCTTCAATCACATCTGTCGGACTAAAGACATACCCATCATCCGTTGTATAAGCGCCTCCAGTTCCTCGATTTGGTGTCTGCGTATTGAGATTAAAGTTTGGTTTAATCGTTGAACTTGGTTTCTCAGGACTGCTTGGTTTCGGATTGTCAGAATGACCTTGAACTGGCTGACCCCCAATTGGCAGATTTCGAGCCAATTTCTTCCAAGGCAGACATTTGTGAGTAAGGAATGAAATGGAAATGATCTCCATGAGGAACTGCCACACCATTGGCAGTACGTTTTGTAATCTGTGCTGGGTCAAATACCAATCCATCAGACTCCACATGACGTTGGCTCAGAGGCAAAGCGTACAATTCTTGAAGAAGACTAGCTAAATCCTCATTTTGACTCTCCGGAGCTGTTGCAGGATTTTGAGGAGTTTCAGATGGACTAGTTCTCACACTAGATCTTGTTTCTCCTCTGCTTGAACGATATTCAACCGTACTTAATTGACCACCTTTTCCAGATAAGAAGGCTTGGGCGGCAGCTAATTCACTGGCAGACAAGTCACTCTTAGGTATATAGTGAAAGTGATTGCCATGAGGAACGATATAGGCATCACCCGTATCCTCAATGATATCAGAGGCATTAAAGATATAACCATCATCCGTTGTATAACGGCCTTGAGCTCTGGCAGCAACTACTGCTTGATCGTTAGAACCGCCTCCATGATTACTACTGTGTTCCTGCTTCTGACGTTTAATCTCTTCTTTTGTCCGAATATTGTCCGCATGAGCCGCATCCTTGAGGTAAACATAGTATTTCCCGTTTACCTTAATCACATAGCCACCCTTGATTTCATTGACAATATCTGAATCCTTCAACTGATAATTCGGATCTTTCATAAGGAGTTCTTCACTGATGATAGCATCATAAGGAACCTTACCATTATAGTAATGATAATGGTCTCCATGAGAGGTCACATAACCTTGATCCGTAATCTTGATGACGATTTGTTCGGCGTTGATTCCCTCTCTCTCTTACTGACTTCATCTGGTGTCAAGTTCTCTGCTTTTTGACCAGCCTGATCACCGTCTATATAAGCAACTCGATTAGAATCTTTCTTAAGTTGGCCAGCTTGATAACGTCCAAGTTCATAGGAGCAAACACTTAGGGCAAGGACCGCCACTGAACCAACTACATATTTTTTATTGATTTTCATTCTTGCCTCACTTTAATTCTTCTGCTAGAACACTCATATTTTCTTCTAGATTTTCGAGATAAGTCTTGTCATTTTGTGGGTCTGCCTCTAAAGGATTCAGAGTTTTAAGACCCACACCTGTTGATTTGACAAGAGTTTCAGCTACTTTTGAAGAAGCATTACTTTCTGTAAAAATTGTTTTAACCTTATAGGTTTTTACAAATTCCTGAATTTCTGTAAGTTGTCGTGGACTTGGTTCTTGTTCAGGAGAGATACCTGCAATACCAAGTTGATTAAGTCCAAATCGCTTCGCTAGATAAGAAAAGGCTGTATGCTGTGTTACAAAAGTTTTCTGACTCGCTTTTTCAAATTTAAGCTGGAATTTCTTAGTCAATTCTTGAGCTTTTTTGATAAAGGCTTGCGCATTTTTCTGATAAGTTTCTTTATGCTCACTGTCAACCTCTGAAAGTTTGTCAGCGATAATCTGGGCTTCTTCACCAGCTTTTTCTGGATCTAGCCAAGTATGAGGATCATAGAGCGTTTTTTCATCAACTCCATCCCCTGCTTCCACATCTTCTAGCCCTGGGACGCGATCTAAAGTCATTCCCTCTGAAGCCTCTAAAACCTTAACTTTAGATTTTTTTAGATTGGGATCCAAACTTCCTGCCCAAGATTCGAGCGTATGCGAATGATAAACAAAGACATCTGCATCGTATATTGCTGCAATATCATTTGCCGAAGGTTCAAAAGAGTGAATGCCACTACTTGACTGAATCATCCGAACATCATTCAAGTCACCAGATACTTCCTTGACCATAGCATAGATAGGATAAAAACTAGTGACAATTTTCATCCCTTTCCCTGTCTGACTTTCCTTTTGCCCACAAGCAGCTAAACACAAAAGGAAAACACTTAACAATACTAAAAATAAACTTTGTTTCTTCATAAACAACCCCTTAACTATTTAATTAACTGGTAAACATTCTACTCCTAAAAAAATTTAATCTGTCAAGCTATTTTTAAGAAAAAAAATTGAAATTTCTTTCACATATAAAAAAATCTGCTGAGTTTCAACAACTCAACAGATTCTCACTTTATATACTCAATGAAAATCAAAGAGCAAATTAGGAAGCTAGCCGTAGGTTGCTCAAAACAGTGTTTTGAGGTTGTAGATAAGACTGACGAAGTCAGCTCAAAACATGTTTTTGAGGTTGTAGATGAAACTGACGAAGTCAGTAACCATATATACGGCAAGGCGAAGCTGACGTGGTTTGAAGAGATTTTCGAAGAGTATTATTCTTCTATGGTAGAATGCTTATAACCATAAGTAAAGTAAATGATACTTCCTACTAACAACGCAACTAGGAAAGCAATCCAAGTTTCCATATTATACTGTAACATAAAGGATAAACAAATGATGATTGATAAAATGGGTAACAGGGGTACCAATGGTGTTTTAAATTCTCCAGCTTTTGGCATCCCCTTTTCTTTCCGTAAGCGAATCAGACCATAAGCCAGCATGATCAAGTAGGACAGAGTACAAATATTTAAGAAGGCTGCGATACTAGCTAGTGGGAACATTCCTGCTGCTACTGCTGAAGCTAGACCTGTTAAAATAGTAGCATTTTTGGGTACCTTACTAGTCTTCGTTAGTTCTTTAAAGGCAGCAGGTATCAATCCGTCACGCGCTAAACTGTAAATCATACGTGATAGGGCATAAGTCATTGAGATACAAACCGTAATCAAGGTCAAGATAGCCACCAATGACACATAGTTGGCTGCCCAACTAATCCCAACGCTACGAAGAGCAAAGGCAACAGCATCATCGACATTTAGATGGCTGTAGTGAACCACACCAGTCAAAACAAGCGTCACCAAGGCATAAAGAATGGTTACGATAGAAAGCGATAAGACAATCCCTCTAGGAATATTTTTTTGAGGAGTCTTGACTTCATCTACAGCCATAGAGATGGATTCAAATCCTAAAAAACCGAAGAACATCAAGGATGCACCAGCCATAATACCAGTACTAGCACCATAGATTTGTCCAAAACCATAAGGAGCAAAATTGCTCCAATTATCAAGTTTGATATGCCAAATTCCTACTAAAACAAAAAGAGCTAAAGCGGAAAATTTCAAAATCACTAGAATAGAATTAAAGCGTAAGGCTGCCTTGGCATTGAGTAAAACAAGCGAAGTCACCAAGACCAAGACAAGAATAGGCAGTAAATCAATAAATGTCCCTGCTTGAGGATTAAAGGTACCATTTAAAGCCTTAGGAAGGGCTATCCCATATTGAGAAAGCAAGCCTTTAAAATAAGCTGCCCAACCCGAAGCCACACCAGATATGGCTGTCATGAATTCCATCATGGTTAACCAGCCAGCCAACCAAGCTGGAAATTCTCCTAAAATAGCATAGAGATAACTGTAGGCACCACCTGTAGCAGGTACTCTTGAGGCAAATTCTGCAAAAAAGAGAGCTGATAATCCCACACACAAGGCAGAAATAACGATTGAAATCACTAGGGCTGGACCAGCAAGTGTTGCAGCTGCAGTACCTGTTATTGTAAAGACGCCTGTCCCTACCATGGCTCCGATACCCAGCAAAATCAAATCCCATAACTTCAAATGCCTGTGCATCTCCGTTTTATCCAAACTTACATTCTTTGTTCTAAATATATTCATATTTGACTCCTAAATAAAATGATGATTCTATTTTACCATAAATATAGGATATTTGTGAATATTTATAAAATAATTTTCTAAAAAAATCTGACTACATATTGTAATCAGATTTTATCGATTCTAGTTCATTTCTTTAAATGCTGCTTCTGCATCCGCATTACTGATAACACCAAATTGAATCTTTCCAATCTTTCCTTGACTATCAATCAGGTATTCTGTAGGAATGCTTCGAATTTGATAAGCTTGGAAGGTGGTTGCTTTGGTATCATAAAGAACTGGGATATCCTTATAACCTTGATCTTGGAACCATTGTGGGAATTGCTCGACAGTTTTTTCGCCTTGAATACCCGGTGCAATGACACTAAGAATTTCGAAATCACGATCTGGTTTCGCCGCTAATTCCATCAACTCTGGCATACTTTTCTTACATGGACCACACCATGAAGCCCAAAACTTCAAATAAACCTTTTTACCCTTATAATCAGATAACTTAACTTCTTTACCATCCATAGATTGCAAGGTAAAATCTGGAGCATCTTTTCCAACAGCAATTTGTTGTACGGACGTTTGTTGTTGCTGTTTTGGGGATTGTTGTGGAGCTTGAGTTTTTTTAGTTTCTTCCTCACCACAGGCCATCAATACAACTAATGACAAAAGGCTCAAACCAGCAAACATTATTTTTTTCATCTTTTTCTCCTTTATTCAAAAATTCCAGCTAGAACATTTACTTGTCCTAATAGTAACAAAATTCCCATTAAAATAATAAGGAAACCACCAATTTTCTTTAGTAGCATCATATGACGTTTGATTTTACTAAAATAAGGCATTACTACACCTGAAGCTAGAGCCAAAACCAAGAAAGGAATGGCCATCCCCAGAGTGTAAATAAGAGTATAGATAGCTCCTTGCAAAGCACCATTGCCTCCAGAAGCCGCAAGCGCTAAAACAGAACTTAAAACCGGACCAATACAAGGTGTCCAACCAAAGCTAAAGGTAATACCAAGTAAAAATGCTGACCAATAACGATTAGATTCTGATTTCTTAAAAGTAAAGCTTTTTTGAACCTCTAGTTTCTTAAAATGAAAAATTTCCATCTGGTGAAGGCCTAAAATGATAATAATTGTTCCCATGGTGTAACGAAACCAATTGGCATAGAGAATATTACCAAAGTAACCAGCACCAAATCCTAGGATAAAGAAAATGAGAGAAATACCTGCGATAAAGCAAAGTGTTCGAATCAAACCTGACCAGAGAACCTTTCTCCCAAATAAAGAAAAACTTTTTGCGCTTTCCTGATCATCCAATAAAATCCCAGCATAAACTGGCAAAAGAGGAAAAATACAGGGAGAAAAGAAGGACAAGACCCCTGCTAAAAAAACGGAGATTGAAAATATTATCGTTTCCAATAAAGAACCAACTTTCTTAATAATTCATATCCTATTTTACTATAATCAATTTAATTTGTATGATTTCTGCTACGCAAATTAAATTAGCCTGTATTTGAAAGGTTTGTTCCGGTATTAGTTCATTCAGATTCTGCCCCCAAAATGCCCCCTATACACAAAAAAGCCTACTGACCAAGCTAGAAAGCTTGATACAATAGGCTTTTTAAAGGCTAATTATTTAACAGCGTCTTTAAGAGCTTTACCAGCTTTGAATGCTGGAACTTTAGAAGCTGCAATTGTGATTTCTTTACCAGTTTGTGGGTTGCGACCTTTACGTGCAGCACGCTCACGAACTTCAAAGTTACCAAAACCGATCAATTGAACTTTTTCACCAGCTGCAAGGTAATCAGTTACTGCTGCGAATACAGCTTCAACTGCTGCTGCTGAGTCTTTCTTAGTCAATTCTGTAGCTTCTGCTACTTTAGCGATCAAATCTTGTTTGTTTGCCATGTTAATGATTCCTCCAAATTAATTTCTAATTAACAAATATAATCATATCCTAAATCCCTTATAGGTCAAGTTAAAAACGCTGTTTATTCGCATTTTCTTTATTTTTTTAGGAATGGTAACGTACCAAAATAGCCCATGCATTCTCGCCTGTATGAGTCTGAATAATAGAACCTGTTTCTAAAACAGAAATTGGCTTTTCAACATAAGCTTGTAAGCTTTCTTTCATCTCTTTTGCCCAATCATCACTACCAGAATATGAAATTCCAATCTCTGCTACAGAACGTTCAGAGAGAGATGTTGTCAACTCATCTAACCATTTTTTAAAGGTTTTAGCTCCACGACCTTTAACAATTGGCTGCAATTCATGGTCTTTCATTTGCATGACAACACGGATATTGAGAAGGGAGCTCAACAATCCAGTTACACGGCCAATTCGTCCACCTTTTACTAGGTTTTCTAGAGTAGAAACACCAATATAGAGCTCCGTATGGTTTTTTACCTCTTCAACGTGAGATAAAATTTCCGCCATATCTTTGCCTTCTTGTGCTAATTTCGCAGCCTCAACAACTTGGAATTTCAAGGCTTGGTCAGTGAAGGAACTATCGATAACTGTCACATCGGCAGTAGACAGGCTGGCACCTTGACGCGCTGCTTCTACAGTCCCTGAAAGAGCATGGGACATATGAATAGCAAGAATCTGGCTACCATCCTTGCATAGGTCTTCAAATACTTCAGCAAAGACACCTACAGGTGGTTGACTTGTTTCGGAAGATTCTTACTTTCTTGCATCAACTGAAGAAATTTACCTTCTTCTTTCAAATCAGCATCAGAATAAACAACATTATCAATCATTACAGATAACGGAACAACAGTGATATCTAATTGTTTTACGAGTTCTGGTTCAATAGTAACAGATGAATCGGTTACAATCTTAATTTTTGTCATAGTATCAATCTTTCTATTTTAGGATTCAGATTGGTTTTCTTACTTCTAATTATATCAAAAAAAGATTAAAAATCCTAATGGAGTCAATCAAATTTTCCGTAAAAATTTGATATAATCAACTTATAAGAAAAGAGGTCCCTATGATTAAAAAAATTTATCCCATTTTAACTATTTTACTAGGTGCTGCTATTTATGCTTTTGGCCTGACTTATTTTGTAGTTCCTCATCATCTCTTTGAAGGAGGGGCAACAGGTATTACCCTCATCACCTTTTATCTTTTTAAAATTCCTGTTTCCCTCATGAACCTGCTGATTAACATTCCTCTTTTCATCCTAGCTTGGAAAATATTTGGAGCAAAATCCCTCTATTCTAGTTTGCTCGGAACCTTAGCCTTGTCTGCCTGGTTGGCTTTTTTTTGAGCGTATTCCCCTTCATATTGATCTTCAAGGTGATCTACTAATCACAGCCCTTATAGCGGGGATTCTATTGGGAATTGGCCTTGGAATTATCTTTAATGCTGGAGGTACAACTGGTGGTACTGATATTCTAGCTCGTATTATCAACAAATACACTCATATATCCATGGGAAAACTGCTCTTTATCTTAGATTTTTGTATTCTCATGCTCATTCTCCTAATCTTCAAGGATTTGAGATTGGTTTCCTACACACTCTTATTTGATTTTATCGTTTCGCGTGTCATTGATCTGATTGGCGAAGGAGGATATGCCGGTAAAGGATTTATGATTATCACAAAACGTCCTGACCAACTTGCTAAGGCAATCAATGATGACCTAGGAAGAGGTGTTACTTTTATTTCCGGTCAAGGCTACTATAGTCAAAAAGATTTGAAGATTATCTACTGTATTGTCGGCAGAAATGAGATTGTGAAAATGAAGGAAATGATTCATCGAATTGATCCTCAAGCCTTTATAACTATTACAGAAGCCCATGAAATCCTAGGAGAAGGATTCACCTTTGAAAAAGAATAAAAAGAGGTAGTGTAGTGACCTCAAAAGTTAGACTAAATCATCTATCTTTTGGGTTACAAACAACCTCTTTTTTAATTACTCAAACTCTTAAGACCAATTCCGAGCTACTTCTTCATCTGCCTTTAACTGATCCACTAATTGGTCAACTGAGTCAAATTTGGTCATATCTCGAATGCGATCAAGCCAATAAACCATGACGGTTTCCCCATAAATATCTTGATTAAAATCAAAAATATTGACTTCAAAACGTGCTTCTTCTCCATCAAAGGTCACATTTTTCCCGACACTAGCCATAGCACGATACTTCTGTCTTTGAATCTCAACATCAACGACATAAACGCCATCTGCTGGCATATAAGTGCGATCTAAAAGCACCAAATTAGCTGTTGGATAACCAATCGTACGACCACGAGCATTACCATGGACAACCATACCTCTCGATGGAAGCGGTGCCCCCAAAAGTTCTCCTGCTTCTTTCACATTTCCATCTACAATAGCTTGACGGATACGAGTTGAACTGATTTTTCCTTTCTCATCTTCCACAGGTGGAACAATGATAACTTCTCCATCAAAGTAATCCTTTAAGTCCTCTGCCGTTTTTTTGTCAGAACCAAATGTATAATCAAAACCTGCAACAATAATTTTGGCATTCATAGCCTTGATATAAGTTGCAAAAAATTCTTCTGCCGTGAGACTAGCGAATCGGCTACTAAAATCAAGGAGATATAATTCTTCTACACCTTCGCGTTTTAATTTTCTTTCACGTTCAGCAGGGTTTAAAATATGTAAAAACAGATCCGGATGATAAGGCTCTAAAGCAATCTTTGGAGATTCATTAAAGGTCATAACTACGATAGGTAATAAATCCTTTCTCGCAGCCTTATTGGCAACACGAAACAATTCTTGATGCCCTTTATGTATACCATCAAAATAGCCGAGAACCACGACTGAATCAGATGGTGTGCCAATATCTTTTTGGTTTTTTATAGGAATAGTAATAATCATAAGATAATTATATCATAGCGATAGCTATTTCTGAACCAGAAAATTTGAAATGTCGTTTTTTTAACCTGAAATGTATCATTTTAGAAGAATTTTATTTTTGATACTCTTCGAAAATCTCTTCAATCCACGTCAGCATCGCCTTACCGTACTCAAGTACAGCTTGCGGCTAGCTTCCTAGTTTGCTCTTTAATTTTCATTGAGTATGAAATCATAATAAAGACCAAGAGATTGAATTAAGAATCTTAAAATCAGAAAAACACATCATATCAGCTAGTTAAAACTTGATACAATGCATTTTATTATGAAAAAATCTACTGGATTTTTATCAAAATAAACTTCCAGTAGGCTTTTCACTTTTTATTAATAAGTTCCTTCTTCACCTTGGCTAGTCAAGATAACAGGTCCATCTTTCGTAATGACAAATTGGTGTTCATACTGACATGACAATCCACCGTCGATGGTCTTATGAGCCCAACCAGTCTTCATATCTGTATCGATTTCCCAGTCACCTGTATTGATCATTGGTTCAATGGTTAAGACCATTCCTTCACGGAGACGAAGCCCACGACCAGCAATACCATAGTTAGGAACCATTGGTTCTTCATGCATAGTTGGGCCAACACCATGACCAACCAAATCTCGAACTACACCGTAACCACGGCTTTCAGCGTATTCTTGAATAGCCGCACCGATATCACCGATACGGTTCCCAACAACAGCTTGCTCAATCCCCTTATACATAGCTTCTTTGGTTACATCCATCAAGTTTCACTTCTTCGGACGGTGTCCCAACAGCATAAGCCCAACAAGAGTCTGCCAGACCACCAGAATAGCTCTGAGTGTATTTTTTCATTTGCTCCACATTGTTGAAGTTTAATTTTGAGACATTCAGGTCAGATTTAGCAATGGGACCTCCCAAAACCATATCAACCTTGAGTAAGTCTCCATCTTTCAAGATATAGTGACGAGGGAAAGCATGAGCAACTTCATCATTAAGAGAGCAGCAGGTAGCATAAGGATAGTCCATCATTGCACCGTCAACTCCAATCTGAAGCGGCAGGAAATTTTCTTCCTTACAACGTCTACGAACATATTCTTCAACTTCCCACATATCTATGCCAGGCTTAATCAAATCACGTAAGCCAATATGAATACTTGCAAGAAAATCACCGGCCTTGTCCATAGCTTCGATTTCACGAGCTGATTTTAATGTTATCATTTTTTCTCCTAGTTTCTAATTAATTTTAACGGTTACATTTGCTTTTGAAACAATCTGGTGACCATGATAAATATCGTAATCAATAATAGCTGACCGTCTAGTATGGTGGATAATGCGTGCTTGAATGCGCAGTATATCATCTATCTGAACAGCCTGCAAAAAGTAGATCAGCATTTGCTCGATGATGAGATTGCGACCACTATTCACAACTAAATCTTGGGTCATATGAGTCAGTATCTCTGCCAATACACCGTTAGCTAAAACACCGTTTTTCTCAAGCATAAAGGGTTCCACTGTAATGACTACTTCATCATGGTGATAAGAAAGTTTTTGACCAATCTGCTCTGAAAAAGTTGGTAAGGTAGAAACTTGAGAACGGCTCATCTTTTCCATGACATCTCGTCTGGTTACAACGCCAAGCAAAGTTTGATTACTTCGAACAACTGGTACCATTTCAAAGTCTTCTGCTATCATTCGTTGACTCACATTGGCAATATTGGTCGCTAACCCTGTTACGAAGATACTGCGCGTCATCACCTTGTCAATCGTCGTGCTGGGAGACTTGTCTCCTGCGTCACGCATAGTAACAAGCCCAACAACCACTTGGTGTTGATTAACGACTGGGAAACGACTGCTACGATTCTTACGAACCAAATCCAAATAATCTTTGACTGTATCGGTTTCTCTTAGAAAACCATACTCATGACTCGGACGGTAAAGTTTCTCAACTGTCAAAATATCAGTTTTGATTTGGACATTTGACAAGGCTTTATTGATCATAGTCGCCACAGTGAAAGTATCATGCTTGCTTCTCAAAACAGGAATCCCTTTTTGATTAGCCAGTTTTAGTACATCATCATGAACCTGAAATCCACCTGTCACAAGAACTGCATTTTCATTTTCCAAGGCTAACAACTGAATACGGGTTCGGTCTCCGACAATCAAGAGTCCCCCATCATGAAGATAAGACAAGATATTTTGTTCAGTCATAGCACCGATTGAGAACTTGCTAAATTCTCTCTCTAAACCTTCTTGCCCAGCCAGAACCTCAGAAGAAGTCACTTCTGCAATTTCTGCAAATGTTAATCTTTCGATAGCAACTTTCTGAGATTTAACACGGATAGTACCACTTCTTGGACGAGTCTCTACAATTCCACGATTTTCAGCTTCCTTGATAGCGCGATAGGCAGTTCCATCACTGACTCCCAGATGGTTGGAAATACTACGAACACTAACCCTCTTTCCGACAGGTAATTCTTCCAAATAGCTTAGAATTTCCTGATGCTTACTCATTGAATTCTCCTTTTACATACCGAAATTCAAGATAATCCCGCATTTTTCTTGTGTAGCGATCACTTCCCTTAAACTGACGAATCAAACGGAATCCAGACTTAAGGGCAACCTTTTGACTTGCTTCATTTTCGAGGTGGGTAATAATGGACAATTGTTTTAAACCAAATTCTTCAAAAGAAAGTTGACAAATTTTTCTAACAACCTCTGTCATAAACCCTTGCGACCAAGCATCTTTTCTCAAAAAATAGCCAAGCTCAGCTTCTTTTTTGATTTCATCTAACTTCTCAAATTTAATAGAACCAATCATTTGTTGATTTTTTTGGTCACAAATTGCCCACACTCCTAAAGGGGACTTCATAAAGTAATTGGCCAGTGCATATTGACTTTCTTCCAGACTTGCCTGAGTTGGGAAAATAAATTGAAGATTTTCTGGATTTGAAGCTATCTTGTGGAAGTCCTGACTATCACTAAAAAAGAAAGGACGCAAATACAAGCGATCCGTTTCAAAAAAAGAAAACATTGCTAATTTGGTCCAAATATTCATAAACACCTCTACGGTTTAATCCTCAACAAGTGTAATATCCGCTCCTAGATTACGTAATTTTTCAATAATATCAGAATAACCACGTAAGATAAACTCGATATTTGTAATTTCAGTTTTACCTTCAGCCATGAGCCCAGCAATGACTAGTGCAGCCCCAGCTCGTAGGTCAGTCGCTTTAACACTTGCCCCACGCAAATCACGTCCACCAGTATATAAAATATGGTCGTTTGTAGTAGTAATATCCGCGTCCATCTTTGCTAGTTCAAAAACATGATTTACACGTTTTTCGTATATCGTATCGACAATTGTACCACGACCATTCGCTCTTAGTAAAAGTGGGGTAATCGGTTGTTGCAAATCAGTTGCAAAGCCTGGGTAAGGAGCTGTCTTAATATTGATTGCTTTTAAATTAGACTGCTCTTCGACAAAAATGCTGTCTTCAGATACAGTCATTCTCACTCCCATTTCTTCCAGCTTAGCAATGAATCCTTCTAAGTGCTCGTATAGTACATTATTTATACGAATTCCCTTACCAACTGCAGCAGCTAAAGATATATATGTTCCAGCTTCAATACGATCTGGAATCACCTGATGACGCGTTCCATGTAATCTTTCAACACCATCAATAATGATGATATTAGTTCCTGCCCCACGGATATGGGCACCCATATTATTCAAGAGAGTAGCTACATCAATAATCTCAGGTTCACGGGCTGCATTTTCAATAATAGTACGACCATTCGCTTTAACCGCAGCAATCATCGTATTAATCGTCGCACCGACACTAACTGTATCCATGTAAATACTTGCACCGTGAAGTCCTGTATCTTTAGCAGATAACTTCATGTTATCTCCCTCGTAGCTAACAGTAGCCCCCATAGCTTCAAAGCCTTAAGGTGTAGGTCAATCGGGCGAGGACCAAGGTCACACCCTCCAGGCAAGCCAACTGTGGCTTCACCAAAGCGACCTAAAAGACTTCCATAAAAATAATAAGATGCACGAAGGCTATTGATTTTCCCATAAGGCATTGGAATATTTTGAACACCTCTTGGGTCAATCTCCAATACATCTTCATAACGCTTAACAGTAGCTCCCATCAATTCCATGATTTCGACAAGACTTGCTACATCAGAGATATCTGGAACGCAATCCAAAGTCACCACATCATCAGCCAATATAATAGCTGGAATTAAGGCCACAACGCTATTTTTAGCACCACTAATAGTGATTTCACCTTGTAGTGGTAATCCACCATTGATAACAATTTTTCTCATTCTAAGTTTTTAATACTCTTTCAAGATTTCTAATAAGGTCTTTAAAATAAATTATATCATAAATGCAACCTTTTTTCCATCCTTTTCAATTATATTAGCTGAATCGTATTTGTGGTAACTGATCTTTTTTAAAAAGTTTTGCCCCTTTTTTGCCCCCTAAATACAAAAATAGCCCTTCGGATAAAATCCGAAGGGCTAGAAACGTTGTTAAATCAACGATTATTTTTTAAGGTTGTAGAATGATTTCAATCCACGGTATTCAGCTACTTCACCAAGTTGGTCTTCAATGCGAAGCAATTGGTTGTATTTAGCGATACGGTCTGTACGTGAAAGTGAACCAGTTTTGATTTGTCCTGCGTTTGTTGCAACTGCGATGTCAGCGATTGTTGAATCTTCAGTTTCACCTGAACGGTGTGATACAACGGCAGTGTAACCAGCTTCTTTAGCCATTTCGATAGCTTCAAAAGTTTCAGTAAGAGTACCGATTTGGTTAACTTTGATAAGGATTGAGTTAGCAGCACCTTCTTGGATACCACGTGCAAGGTAGTCAGTGTTTGTTACGAAGAAGTCGTCACCAACAAGTTGTACTTTCTTACCAAGACGTTCAGTAAGAGCTTTCCAACCATCCCAGTCGTTTTCATCCATACCATCTTCGATAGTGATGATTGGGTATTTGTTAACCAATTCTTCAAGGTAGTCGATTTGTTCTGCAGATGTACGAACAGCAGCGCCTTCACCTTCAAATTTAGTGTAGTCGTAAACTTTACGTTCTTTATCGTAGAATTCTGATGAAGCACAGTCAAATCCGATAAATACGTCTTTACCTGGAACATATCCAGCAGCTTCAATCGCAGCAAGGATAGTTTCAACACCATCTTCAGTTCCTTCGAAACGAGGAGCGAATCCACCTTCGTCACCTACGGCAGTTTCCAAACCACGTGATTTAAGGATTTCTTAAGAGCATGGAAGATTTCAGCACCGTAACGAAGAGCTTCTTTGAATGTTGGAGCACCAACTGGCAAGATCATGAACTCTTGGAAAGCGATTGGAGCGTCAGAGTGAGAACCACCGTTGATGATGTTCATCATTGGAGTTGGAAGAACTTTAGTGTTGAATCCACCAAGGTAGCTGTAAAGTGGGATTTCAAGGTAGTCAGCAGCAGCACGAGCTACAGCGATAGATACACCAAGGATTGCGTTCGCACCCAATTTACCTTTGTTAGGAGTACCGTCAAGTGCGATCATAGCACGGTCGATAGCTTGTTGGTCACGTACATCGTAGCCGATGATAGCTTCAGCAATGATGTTGTTTACATTGTCAACAGCTTTTTGTGTACCAAGACCACCGTAACGAGATTTGTCACCGTCGCGAAGTTCAACTGCTTCGTGTTCACCAGTAGACGCTCCTGATGGAACCATACCACGTCCGAAAGCACCTGATTCAGTGTAAACTTCTACTTCAAGTGTTGGGTTACCGCGTGAGTCTAGGACTTCGCGAGCGTAAACATCAGTAATAATTGACATTTTTTACTCTCCTTATGAGTTAAATTTTTTACACCTCTATAATACCTTAAAAACCCTCCTTTTTCAAGAAAAAACGTTATCTTTGTGTAAATTTTCCTTAACTTTATTAAGCAACCGCTTTCTTTTATATGTTTTCTTTTTATTTTTATGATATACTATTTTCATGACAGATTTATCAAAACAATTACTTGAAAAAGCTCATGGTGGGCCAAAATTAAATCCGGATGAGCAAAGACGTTATCTTGGTACTTTTGAGGAAAGAGTTCTTGGATATGCAGATATTGACACAGCAAATAGCCCTCAGTTAGAAAAAGGATTTTTATCTATTTTAGAAAACTTTCAGGAAAAGGCTGAGCCACTATTTGTGAAGATTTCACCAACTATCGAATTTGACAAGCAAGTTTTCTACTTAAAAGAAGCTAAAGAAACTAATAGTCAAGCCACCATAGTATCTGAAGAGCATACTTCTTCTCCTTTCGGACTGATTATCCATAGCAATGCACCAGTACAAGTAGAAGAAAAGGACCTTCGACTTGCTTTTGCAAAACTTTGGGAAGTTAAAAAGGAAGAACCATCCAAAACATCCTTATGGAAAAAATGGTTTGGCTAAATATTGCGCATATTTAATAAGTGCCCAATATTAGCAGCCGTGTGCTCCAGATAGAGACCGGCATTTTTCAGACTATCTTCTAGTGGTTCACTTTTCTCCAAAATAGAAAAGGCAGCTTGGATATTTTCAAATGGTAGGGGAGGTAAATCCTCAGCAAAACTACCACAAATAGCGACAACAGGAACTCCGACAGGGGTTCTTTTTGCTATGCCTATCGGCGCTTTCCCAGCAAAGCTTTGACTGTCCAATCTACCTTCACCAACGATAACCAAGTCAGCATCTGCAACTTTCTTATCAAAATCAATCAAATCTAAACAGGTGTCAATTCCAGATACGATACTTGCCTGAGCAAAGGCACACAAACCGCCAGCAATGCCTCCACCAGCACCTGCTCCTTTAATTTGCAATGTTGCAGGTGAAACTTTTTCATAAAAATATTGAATTGCCTGATCTACGACTGGAAACATAGTAGGATGTAGGCCTTTTTGTTTGCCAAAAATGTAGGTCGCACCTTGAGGACCACATAAGGGACTCACGACATCTGCTAAATACGAATTTGCACATCTTCAGGAATTTTATAGCAATTTTCTATTGAAACAGAAGCTAAGTTCAATAAGGATTGACCGCAAGCAGGCAAGACATTTCCATCCCTATCATAAAATTGATAACCCAAACCAGCAGCAATCCCAATACCGCCATCATTACTGGCCGTACCACCAACGCCGATATAGATTTCTTTAATCCCTTTAGCAATGAGATGACGAATCAACTCTCCAATACCACAAGTTTGAATTTGCAGTGCCTTTCGTTCCTCTAGCAGAATCTTTCCAAGGCCAACTAAATCAGCAACTTCAAATAGCGCCAGTTCCCCTTTTTGAAAATAGCGCATGGCTTCTTTTTGGCCAAAAGGTCCTGTCACTTGGAACCATTTTTCTTCAAGATCGAGAGAATGTCGAATGGCATCTACAGTACCTTCGCCACCATCACCAACAGGGCAGAGGAGACATTCTACATCTGCTATCGATTGTTGGAAGCCTCTTTTAATAGATTCAGCTACCTCTTCAGCGGACAAGCTTTCCTTAAATGAATCTGGTGCAATTACAATCTTCATATTTTCCCTCATTCTAAATAGTCAATCAAAGGAAGAACTTCTAAAAAATCCCTCTTGTCAACATGATTTGGTATTTCTTTTTTGAGTATCTCTTTGGCACAAAAAGCAATTCCCAGTCCTGCTGACTTCAACATTAATAAGTCATTAGCCCCATCTCCGATTGCAACAGTTCTTTCTCTAGGAAGTTGCAGCTCCTTTCTCCATTGTTCTAGAGTATCTTTTTTGACTTCCGGGACTGATAATTTGTCCAACTAATTCCCCTGTTAGAAGACCGTCTTTGACTTCAAGCTGGTTGGCAGAGAAATAGGCAATGTCGAGGGATTTAGCTAGTCTCTCAACTATTGGTGTAAATCCACCTGACAGTAAACCAACTAGAATGCCATTCTTTTGGAGAATGGAAATGAATTCCTGAGCATTTGGCGATAGATGAATAGAGTTGAAGACTTTATCAAATACCGAAATAGGAAGGCCTTCCAACAAGGAAATTCTTTTTCTTAAACTGCTTTCAAAGTCTAACTCTCCTCTCATTGTCCGACTTGTAATCTGCGAAATTTCCTCCTCACGACCTGTCTCTCTACCCAAAAGATCAATCACTTCTTCTAGGATTAAGGTTCCATCAACATCCATAACACACAAACCTTTTACTTGAGACATCAGTTCTCCTCTCTAAACAGCCCAAAAATCGTATGAAGTCATCATACGATTTTATCTATTAATTAACTAAACTATGGTACAAATCAAGGTATGACCTGCAGGCTGTATCCCATGAGAAATCACACTCCATAGCTTGTTTTTGTATGTTTTTCCAAATATCAGGATGGTTTCTATACAAGTCCAAAGCTGTTTGGAAAGTCCAATTTAACCAGTAAGGAGATAGATTGTCAAAGCTAAAGCCAGTACCGCTTCCTTCGATTGGATTGAAAGCGCGAACGGTATCTCGCAAGCCACCAACTTCATGAACCAATGGCAAGGTTCCGTAGCGCATAGCCATCATTTGAGACAAGCCACACGGTTCAAAACGACTCGGCATGAGGAAGAGGTCACAAGCAGCGTAGATTTCTTGGGCAAGTCTGACATCAAAAGTGATATTTGCTGATAGCTTGTCAGGATAAACTTGAGCAAACCATGAGAAAGCTCCTTCAAAGGTTGGATCTCCAGTTCCCAAAAGAACAATCTGAACATCATTTTGCAAGATATGGTGAAGACTTTCCACCACCACATCAAAACCTTTTTGACGTGTCAAACGAGAAACAATTCCCACCAGAGGAACGTCAGATCTAACTGGCAAGCCAACTCTCTCTTGTAATTTTGCCTTATTCTGGGCTTTTCCAGACAAATCTTCCTGATTAAAATGATAGTCTAAAAGAGCATCCGTCTGAGGATTATAAAGGTCAGCATCAATCCCATTCACGATACCAGAGACCTTGCCAGACTCCATTCGAAGAATCTGATCCAAGTTACAACCAAACTGACTGGTCATAATTTCATGAGCATAACTAGGTGAAACGGTTGAAACACGGTCCGCATAAAGAATTCCAGCCTTCATCCAGTTCAGACAATTGTTCCAGCGAAGGGTACCATCAGCATAACGTTCAAAACCAACTCCAAACAAATCCCATAACATTCCTTCTGAGAATTGTCCTTGGAATTCCAAATTATGAATGGTTAAAACAGTTTTTATTCCTTGATAGGCTTGAATCCAACGGTATTTTTCCTTTAACAAGAAAGGAATCATAGCTGTATGGTAGTCATGAATATGGAGAAGATCAGGAATAAAGTCGATTTTTTCCATAGCCTCAATGGCAGCCAGTTGGAAAAAGGCAAAGCGTTCTCCGTCATCAAAATCACCGTAAACATGACCACGGAAGAAATAATATTGATTGTCAATAAAGTAGAAGGTTACACCGTTTAATACTGTTTTCTTAATTCCACAATACTGTCTGCGCCAACCAACACTCACCTCAAAATGAAGAACATCTTCAATCTGATTTCCAAATTTAGCCTCTACCATGTCATAGTAGGGTAGAATCACTGCAACTTCATGTCCCGCTTTTACTAGTGATTTGGGAAGAGCGCCAATGACGTCTCCCAAACCACCTGTTTTTGAAAAGGGTGCACCTTCTGCTGCTACAAATAAAATTTTCATGAATGAATATCCTCTGTTACTTTAGCACCTTTCTTAACGACGACTGGATGTTCTGCAGTTCCACGGATTACAACACCAGGCTCAACTTCCACACCCTTGTCCAAGATAGCATATTCGATCTGAGCACCTTCTCCAATCACAACACGAGGGAAGAGCAGGCTATCTTTAACCAGGCTATCCTTATGAACATGAATGTTACGTGATAAAACAGAATTTGCCACTTGACCTTCAATGATACTACCAGATGCAAACTGAGAAGTGCTTACCTTAGATGTATTGGCATAGTAAGTTGGCTCTTCGTTTTTAACCTTTGTATATATCTTTTGGTTTGGTGAGAAGAGAGAGTAGAATTTCTGCGATTCAAGCATATCTTTGTTAGCTTGGTAATAAGACTCTACAGAGTGAATATTTGCCAGATAACCTGTGTATTCGTAGGCAAAAGCCCCTTCTTTTGCAGCCAAATCTCGTAAAACATAGCGCAATTTTTCTGGATGTTCTTTCTTAGCTTCTTCTTCTAAACGTTCAATCAACCACGGTGTATCAACGACAAAGATATCTGTGGACATATTGTAAACTTCATCTGATGATTTGCTATCAAAGAGTTTATGAGAACGGACATGGTCTGTTTCATCCACTTCCAAGATTGCATTTACTTCTGAAATATCTTTCTTAGGAAGTTTCTTATAAACTACAGTGATTGGCTCTTTAGTTGCGTTATGTAGGTGGAATACTTGGTTCAAATCGATATTAATCAAAACATCACAGTTGAGTGACACTGTTTGGTTTGAGCCAGAACGTTTCAAATAAGTAAGAAGCTGTTGGTAGTATTCTTTCCAACTGTACTACTTTCCACACGGGTATTGTAAATACCTAGATAATAGTGACTTAGAAGAGTTGACAAGCCCCACTCACGTCCTGAACGAATATGGTCAAAGACTGAGCTAATATTGTCTTGTTGGAAAATACCAAAAATACTACGCACACCAGCGTTAGCAAGACTTGAAAGCGGAAAGTCAATCAAGCGATATTTACCACCAAATGGCAAACTAGCTACTGGACGGTGGTCTGTCAGTGTTGACATATCATGAAAACCAACTGTGTTTCCTAAAATGGCAGAATATTTATCAATCTTCATCTGTTGCTACCCCCACTACTTCATCATATCCTACGACTTGTACTTCTTCTGTTCCATCAATTTCGACGCCATCAGAAATAACTGCACCTTCACCAATAATGGCACGCTTAATTTTTGCTCCCTGACCAACAATTGCACCACTCATGATAACTGAATCTACTACTTCTGCCCCTGCTCTAACTTGTGCTCCTGTTGAAAGGATAGAATGTTTAACAGTTCCATCAACGAAGCATCCATCTACAACTAATGAGTCTTCCACATGAGCGTTGGCCCCAAGAAAGTTTGGTGGTGAAATCAAGTTTCTTGAGTAAATCTTCCATTGACGGTTACGGCTATCTAAGGCATTTTCTGGAGAAATATATTCCATATTCGCTTCCCAAAGTGACTCAATCGTACCAACGTCTTTCCAGTAACCATTAAATTCATAAGCATAGACACTTTCACCAGACTCAAGGTAATTGGGAATGACATTCTTACCAAAGTCTGACATATCGACATTGCTCTTTTCAGCAGCAACGAGCATATTGCGCAGACGTTGCCAATCAAAAATGTAAATTCCCATAGAGGCTTTAGTAGATTTAGGTTGAGCTGGTTTTTCTTCAAATTCAACAATGCGGTTATTGGCATCTGTATTCATGATACCAAAACGGCTTGCTTCTTTAAGAGGGACATCTAGAACAGCTACTGTCAAGCTGGCATTATTATCCTTGTGAGACTGGAGCATATCATCATAGTCCATTTTGTAGATATGGTCCCCAGATAGAATCAAAACATACTCAGGATTAACACTGTCGATATAGTCGATATTTTGGTAAATAGCGTGACTAGTCCCTTCAAACCAACGATTTCCTTCACTTGCTGAATAAGGTTGAAGAATAGAGACACCAGAATTGATACCGTCTAATCCCCAACTTGAACCATTCCCAATATGGTTGTTAAGAGCAAGTGGTTGATACTGGGTGATGACTCCAACATTGTGAATGCCTGAGTTGGCACAGTTTGAGAGAGCAAAGTCAATGATACGGTAGCGCCCACCAAATTGCACAGCTGGTTTTGCGATGCTTTGAGTGAGTTTACCGAGACGAGTTCCTTGCCCACCAGCAAGAATCAAAGCTAACATTTCATTCTTCATTTTCTACTCCTTTTTGGTTTTTACTTGTGACAATTTTAGTAGGTTTCAAGCGACGTTTGATTTTCCATACACTTGCTCCCATAGCTGGTAGGGTAAAGGTCAGGGTCTGTTCATAATCTTTCCATAGTCCTTCTTGCGTTTGAACAGTTTGATTATGTTCTTTCCAGACGCCTCCCCACTCTTCTAACTCAGTATTCCAAACTTCTTCATAAATCCCTGCGACAGGTAGTCCGATTGTAAAATCTTTTCGTTCAACTGGTGCCATATTAAAGACACAGACTAACATATCATCCTTTTTACCCTTACGGATGAAGGAAAGAACACTCTGGTCTCGATTATCCGCATCGATGATTTCAATACCATCATAGCTGGTATCGATTTCCCACAAACAGCGATGATCTTTGTAAACTGGTTTAGCTGAGAAGTGAAATACTTCATCTTAGCATTCATTGGGTCTTCTAGGTTAGACCATTCTAGCTGTTCTTCAGATTTCCATTCCAGGAATTGACCATATTCGCTACCCATGAAGAGCAATTTCTTACCTGGGTGACAAATTTGATAGGTGTAAAGATTGCGCAAGCCTGCGAATTGATTATAACGATCTCCCCACATCTTGTGCATCATACTCTTCTTGCCATGAACCACTTCATCGTGCGAGAATGGTAAGAGATAATTCTCCTTGAAGACATACATAAAGCTGAAAGTCACCAGGTTAAAGTCGTATTTACGATAGATCGGATCTTCTTCGTAGAATCGGAGGATATCATTCATCCAGCCCATATTCCACTTGTAGTCAAATCCTAGACCATCTGAATCCTTGGTGTCAGTAATCTGAGTAGCTGATGAACTTTCCTCAGCTATCATCATAACGTCTGAATGAGCTTGTTTAATCACATCATTCAAGCGTTGAAGAAAATAATAGCCCTCGTAGTTGAGATTTCCGCCATCTTTATTAGGCGTCCATGGTGCATCATCATAATCAAGATAGAGCATGTTGCTAACCGCATCCACTCGAATACCGTCCAAATGGTAAAAGTCAATCCAAAACTTGATACTAGAAATCAAGAAGGACTGGACTTCATTTTTTCCAAGGTCAAAATTGAGAGCACCCCAACCGTAGTTATGAGCCTTATTATGATCTTGGTATTCAAAAGTCGGTGTCCCGTCATAATAAGCTAAGGCATCATCATTAATGGTGAAATGACCAGGTACCCAGTCCACAATAACGCCTATATTGTTTAAGTGACATTCCTCAACAAAATCTTGAAACTCTTCAGGGCGACCATAGGCATGCTCTAGAGCAAAGTACCCCATAAGCTGATAGCCCCAACTCAAACCGAGAGGGTGGGACATCAAGGGCATAAACTCAATGTGAGTATAGTTCATCTCAACCAAGTAAGGAATGAGTTCATCTTTCAATTGAGCAAAAGTATAGGGGTTGCCATCAGGATTTCTCTTCCAAGAGCCAGCATGAACCTCGTAAATATTGACGGGACGCTCTTCAAAACTCAAGCGTTTTCTACGGGCTAGCCATAGACCATCCTTCCATTTCTTTTCTGGAATCTCTGTTAAAATAGCACCAGTCCCAGGTCGTGCCTCATATCTGACAGCAAAAGGGTCAATCTTCATCAGTTGATGACCATTTGCACGTGTGATATGATACTTATAAATTTGGCCTTCTTGAGCAAAACTGGTGAAAACTTCCCAAACACCAAATTCATTTCGTTCCATTGGGATTTGATTTTCTACCCAATTAGTGAAATCCCCTACCAAGTGAACCGCCTGAGCATTAGGCGCCCACACACGAAAAGTATAGCCATACTCTCCATTTTTTTCTTCCCTATGAGCTCCCAGATAGTGCTGGAGGTGAAAATTTTCACCTGTCATAAAGGTTTCTAAAGCTTGTTTCTTATCCATACACCCTCCTATTTCTGTAAGCGTTTTCTATAGATTTATTATACTACCTTTTTAGAGAAGATTCAAGTAAATTACGGAATTTGCTAAAAATTCTTTTGAAAGCCTTCAACAAATTCACTGATGTATTCACTTGTAAATCAAGAAAATTTTCAGAAATGCTTTGAAAACGAATTGTTTTTTTATAATACTATCATAAAGTTCGTTATTTAGCTAACAAAAATATAATTTTTAAGTAAAAATAAATCAGGAAATGAATTTCCTGATTTTTATTGTTTTTAAGAGATAAAGTACTGCAAATGAATTTAAATTGTAACTCTATTCTACAAAACTTTAAAGATGCTGGCACTGACGCCACCAACCATGTCTTTATCACTTAAATGACTATTGGTCACCAATAGTTCTAGATTTCCTGCATTTTCAAACTGGAAGTCTTGCCCTTTAGTATTAAATACAACCAGTAAATGTTCTTCCCCTTGAATCTCATAGACAATCAAACCACTATGTTCGTTGGCTGAATGAACAAAAACATGATGGTAAATCTCATCATAAGTTGGGTAAGAAAAGGCACTGCTTTCTGTCTTCAATCGAATCATCTGACGGATAAACGCAATGCTATCTTGACGCTCATTGATCAAATCCCAGTTGACTTGATTCACTCTATCAGGAGCGTTATAGCTATTCATAGCACGTTCTCTATCATCATGGGTCAGCTCACCATTTTCACCAGTCGCAACCAGTTTGGTACGACCAAATTCTTGACCGATTTCCATAAAGGCCATCCCCTGCATGAGTAGGTTCATAGCTGTGGCAGTTTCGACCTTGCGCATGATTTGCTCTGAACTTTGGTCTGGATGTAGGGTTGCCAACAAATCGTGAAGATTGTAGTTATCATGAGCTTCGACATAGTTGAGTACTTGATTTGGACGAATATACGATCCTAATTCACGACTGCCAAGGATGGCTTTTGCAAGAATAGGTTCTGTAGCTGCACCACTTACAAAACCTGACTTGATAGCACCATAAACCTCTCCACCTTTGACAGCATCGCGCTGATTGTCATTAAAGAAACCAATATTTGGCATCTGGTAGGCATTGTCTTTCTTGGCCTTATCATAAGGTGCAAGACCTGTTCCCATATCCCATCCTTCTCCATAGAGGATAATGTTAGGGTCGACTTCATCCAGGCTCTGACGAATCATCTGCATGGTCTTGACATCATGAATCCCCATCAAGTCAAAACGGAAGCCGTCAATATTGTATTCCTGCACCCAGTATAGGAGGGAATCAATCATATACTTGCGGAACATTTCATGTTCGCTAGCTGTTTCATTTCCAACACCCGTTCCATTCTGGAAGGTACCATCTGGATTCATACGATAGTAGTAATCAGGGACAGTTGTTTGGAAAGGTGCATCAACTACTGAGAAGGTATGGTTATAGACCACATCCATAATGACACCAATACCAGCATCGTGATAGGCTTGAACCATGGTCTTCAAATCACGAATAACCTGAGCAGGATCCTCTGGATTGGTTGAAAGGCTCGTTTCTGGTGCATTATAGTTTTGTGGGTCATAACCCCAGTTGTAGGTTACATTACCGTCCTCATCATATTCTTTGTGACGGTCTGCAATTGGTTGCAACTGAACATAATTGTAGCCGATCTCTTTGATGTAATCAAAAGCAGTTGACTGGCCGTACTGGTTAACCGTTCCAGTCTGAGCAGCACCCAAGAAAGTTCCTCGAAGATGTTCATCTACACCTGAGGTCGGTGATTTGGTCAAATCACGAATGTGCATTTCACAAATAACTGCCTTACATGAATTTGCCAAGCGCCAAGTAGCCTCAGAACCATGCTTGACCTCGAAGTTTGCAACTTGCTTTTCTTCATGGCTCAGGATAGCTGAACGTTTGCCATCAGGACTGGTCGCGATGGTATAAGGATCGCGTGTCACTGTTTGGTGATGAGGGAATTGAACTTGATACTGATAAGCCTTACCAGTCAAATCTTCCTCAACATCCAAACTCCAAACACCGATTGTATTGTCCTTATGATTATAAGAGTAGCTATTGCCTCTCTCCATCTCAAAAGTCTTCCAAACAGGAGCATCATTAGCAGCTGATTCATAAACGACAACCTGCACTTCTGTCGCTGTTGGAGCCCAGAGAGCAAAATGAGCCTGATTGTCCTCTACACGGCAACCCAATTCTCCTTGATACCCCCAGTGGTGGTCGAAACTAGCACTATTGATAGCCTTGTCAAAGGCAAATGGATTTTGATTTATAGAAAGGACTGGCAATAGCAGGATTTTCAGAATAATAAATTCTGTCATCACCTTCCAAAATCCAGACCTCTGTTAAAAGAGGATAGTAATTAAAACGGATAGCATACTCTTTACTGGTTTGACCTGTGTGAACCACAAAATTCAAGCTTTCTAAGGCATGAGAACTTGGGTGTTCAAAACTAAATAAGGCGCCAAAATAATCTTCTTTGTAGGTAAGTAAATCAATTCGTTGATCCTGACTTTTTACAAAAGAGCAAGTGTCATATTCTCCATTCTTGCGATGGTAATGAATGCGAATAGGGTAGTTATACATTGTTTATTTTTCCTTTTTACTTCTTAATTTATTTCTAGTTCACTAATAATTTTTTGTCAATCTCGTTTCAATTAACAAACATAGTCATATTATCTAAACTCTGATTTTAAACGATTATTACAAACTTTCTAGCCAAGCTTCATCTCGAACTTCGATACCAAGTTCTTGTGCTTTTTGAAGTTTACTTCCAGCATCTGCTCCTGCAACGACGAGGTCGGTCTTTTTAGAAACACTGCCTGTTACTTTTGCACCCAGACTTTCGAGTTTACTTTTAGCTTCTGAGCGCTTGAGACGTTCTAATTTTCCAGTCAAGACCACGGTCAAACCTGACAAGGCCGCATCCGCTACTACTGTCTGACCTTTATAGTCCAGATTGACTCCAGCTTCTTTCAATTCTCTTAGGAGAATTTCAGATCCTTCTGTCGCAAAATAAGCCTGAAGACTCTTGGCAATCACACCACCCAGACTTTCAATACTAGCCACTTCCTCTGGATCTGCCTGAGCCAGATTTTCAATTGAATGGAAATGTTGAAGTAAGAGCTGACTAGCCTTACTGCCGACATGACGAATTCCCAAACCAAATAAGAGCTTCTCGGCAGAATTTCCTTTGATGCTTGGATAGCCTGATACAGTTTAGCAGCGGACTTTTCCTTAACCCCCTCTAAAAGGAGGAAATCTTCTTCTTGCAAACGATAAATATCCGCCACATCCTTGACTAAATTAGCAGCAAAGAGCTTCTCAACAATAGATGGACCAAGGCCTGTAATATTCATGGCATCTCGAGAAGCAAAGTGGATCAAACCTTCCATGATTTGAGCAGGGCAACGCGGATTGATACAACGAAGGGCCACTTCATCTTCAAAGTGCAACAAGTCAGAATTACAACTTGGACAGTTTGTAGGGATATCTAGTTTTTCTTCAGAAATCCGTTTGGACTCTACTACTCGTAAAACAGCAGGGATGATGTCACCAGCCTTATAGACGATAACCGTGTCGTCTTTACGGATATCTTTTTCAACAATATAATCCACATTGTGCAGGGTAGCACGGCTAACAGTTGTTCCAGCTAGCTGAACAGGGGTCAGATTAGCAGTTGGAGTCACAACACCAGTACGACCAACTGTCCAATCAACTGATAAGAGTTGAGCTTCTTTTTCTTCAGCTGGGAACTTGTAGGCTACTGCCCACTTTGGAGCCTTAACGGTAAAACCGAGTTCTTCTTGGCTTGCTAGGTCATTGACCTTAATCACCACCCCATCAATATCGTAAGGCAGATTCTCCCGTTCCTCTCCTACTTCTTGGATAAAATTCCAGATTTCATCTATGTTTTCAGCCAAAATCCGCTTAGGATTGACTACAAAACCAAGCTGTTCTAAGTGCTTCAAAACTTTTTCTTGACTATCACGAGTTGAAGGGCTGGCTTCTTGATAGAGGAAAGTGGCAAGATTACGCTTGGCAACTACTGCTGTATCCAGCTGACGCAGTGTTCCTGCCGCTGCATTACGAGGATTAGCAAATTCGGACTCTCCATTTTCTTGGCGAGCTTGGTTAACCTGATCAAAAGAAGTGCGTGGCATATAACATTCCCCACGAACCGTGATATCTAGTTCTTCTGGCAAAGTCAAAGGAATGTCCTTAACACGCTTGAGGTTTCCGTGATGTTCTCCCCAATAGAACCATCACCACGTGTTGCCCCAGCAACCAAAATACCCTTTTCATAAGTAAGCGAGATAGATAAGCCATCGATTTTCAGCTCACAAATATAGGTTGGATGAGCCACTTCCTTACGAACACGCGCATCAAAAGCTTCAAGCTCCTCACGTGAAAAAGCATCCTGCAAACTATAAAGAGGATACTGATGACTGTATTTTTCAAAACCATCTAAAACCTTGCCACCAACACGATGGGTCGGACTGTCTGCTAACACTTGATCTGGGTAGGCAGTTTCTAACTCGACCAACTCACGGTAAAGACGGTCATACTCACTGTCTGAAACCGAGGGATTATCGCTGGTATAGTACTCAGTCGCATAGCGATTGAGCAAGGCGACTAACTCATTCATTCTTTTATTCATAAGACCATTTTACCATAAATTAAGCCCTCCTCACAAACGAGAAGGGCGGAAAAAACACTCAGATTGGAATTATTTTTGAAGTCCAAGCAAACTTATGTCTCTTTTTCAAAATGACTTCGCACATAAACGAGGGATAAACAAGACAAGACGATGACACCGCTTCCAATTATCAGAAAAGAAGAGAGATGGACACTTGGTAGCACCGTCATAAAGCCTTTTGCAATCGGCATAAATAGGATGGCTAAGGTAAAAATGGTGCTTAGTACTCTTCCCAAGTATTCCCCCTCAACCTTTGTTTGCACCTGAGTAAAAAAGTGAATATTAAATATCGTCATAAACAGTTCACAAACTAAATTTCCAGAAAAGGAAAGAAAAGTTGGCAATGGTAACCCCATCATAAAAACCCCAACTCCAGTCAAGGCCAATAGAATCAAAAGATTATAAACACCTGCCTTTATTTTGCTAGCTAGAAGAGCTCCGATAATCGAACCAATAGCGCCCATAGTCAAAATAGTTGCATAAGCTCCTTCTACCCCGTATAGTCGATTTGAAAAAGGGAGGAGAAATTCAAAAGCTGCAAAAAAGAAATTAACACTCGAAGCTACTACCAAAAGGAAAAAGATCTCTTTCTGGTGCCAGATATAGCCAAGTCCTTCCCTCATATCAGCAAAAATATTTTTCCAGCTGAAAGTCTTTTTCTCTTGTAACTGAGTCTCTTTTTTGGGTAGAAAAGCTACTAAGGTAAATGCGATGAAAAAACTAATGGCATCTAAAACGAGCGTCATATGGAGACTGGCAAATTGTAAAACGAGGAAAGAAAGTACAGGGGAGCTAACACCTACAACCTGCAAAACTAACTCCAAGCGAGAGTTATAGGTCACTATCTCGTCTTTCTCTACAACCTCAGTTATAATGGCTTTGTTAGCTGTACGAGAAAATGCAAAGGCAACCGCCTGAACAATATTGGCAAAAATCAAGGCAGCAATCATCAAGCTATCATTTCTGATGAAAGAAATAGCTAAACAGAGAATACCACAAATCAAGTCCGTCGTCATCAAAATTTTGCGACGTGAAAAGCGGTCTGAAATCACTCCGCCAAAGGGATTGACCAGAATCGATGTGACGAGTTCAGAAATCTGATAAATCCCAAGAACAGTCTGTCCTATCGTCCCCATTGATGCTAACCAAACACTGTTTCCATAATCATAGAGCATATTTCCTATCTTATTAATAGCACCACGACTAATCAACTGGATTGCATGTCGGTTCATATAAAAAACTCCTCTCAAATTTTGAAACTATTGTATCAAAACTGAAAGGAGTCTCTTTATTTTTCCCTTATTTGGGAAATTTAAGCATTTACAAATTTTTCATAATGTTCCTGATAGTAAGCCACTTGCTCTGGAAGTCCAAGCACATCAAAAATATGCATAGCCTCCTGCATCTGACTACAACCCTCTTCTTTCAAGTCTCTCTGGTAGAGGGCGAAACCTTTGAGATAATGGAAGATATTGCGCTCATAAAGCTTGATACCATTTCCAATCAACTTCTCCACATAGCCCTCAAAATAGTCCGCATCCGCAAAGGATCGATTTTCCAAACAATGCTGGTAACAGTTAAGAGATAAGATCAAAACAAGTTTTCGATGACGACCAATTTCCTTGTAGTACTCTTCCCGCTCCATGACTTCTCTGCCAATCCGAGCCACATAGTCCACATTGTAGAAAGTATAGAGATTACCGAAAAGAATCAACTCATACATAGTCCATTCTTCTGTTTGAAAAAGATAATCTGCTACCTTTTCCAAATCACTCTGCCTCATCGTGTAATGAGCATCTCTTTGACAAATCAGACCTTGTAGCAGAATCCAATTCAGCTCAAAATAGAGGGGATTGGTCGAATTCTTCGCTTTCTCAAGCTGTTCCTTTTGAAGCTTTGAAAACCTGCAATATCATTTGAGTAGTAAAGCGGAATAATCTGTGCCATCAAGGCAACATGTTCATGATTTTGAAAATCTCTAGCCTTGTCCATGAAATTTTCAATAGTCACATGAATATTGTCCAAAATCTCAAAGAACCTAGAAACTGCTAGATCAGACTCCCCAAGCTCGAAGCGAGATAATTGAGAGGTTGAACATGATTCACCTGCCGCCTCTTTTAAGGAGTACTTCCCACTTGTTCGAAATTCACGAAATACCTTTCCTAGATGTTTCATCTTTACACCTGCTCCGATAATTCTTCCCATTCAAGCATAGCAGCTTCCTGACGGTGGCTAATTTTGTCCAGTTCAGCCTGCAATTCCATGAGCTTTTCAGCATCATTGGTTTCCAGCATTTGTTCAGAAATGGCTTGGCTTTGAGTTTCTAACTCTTCGATTTCAGCTTCTAGATTTTCGATTTGTCGCATGAGCTTACGGGCTTCTTTCTGACTTTCTTTCTGGGCCTGATAGTCATTAACTGGACTTTCTTCTTTTTCTTGATTGCTAGTTGAAGCTTCCGCTGTCTGAATCGCTTCTACTTCTGCTTTCTTTTCAACATAGTAGTCGTAATCCCCAAGGTAGAGGGTTGAACCATTTTCGGACAATTCCAAAACATGAGTGGCTACACGATTGATAAAGTAACGGTCGTGACTGACGAAAAGAAGGGTCCCATCAAAGTCAATCAAGGCATTTTCTAGCACTTCCTTGCTATCAATATCCAAGTGGTTGGTCGGCTCGTCAAGAATTAAAAAGTTGTTGTTTTCCATAGAAAGTTTGGCAAGTAACAAACGAGCTTTTTCGCCACCTGACAGCATGCCAACTGATTTCTTAACATCATCTCCTAAGAAAAGGAAGGCTCCAAGTCGATTACGGATTTCAACCTCTGGTGTTAGTTTAAAATCATTCCAAAGTTCATCTAGGACACTATTGCTTGGTGTTAGCTTGCTTTGAGTCTGGTCATAGTAACCAACCTCAACATTTGCTCCAAAACGCTTCTCTCCTTTGATAAGAGGAATCTGGTCTACTATTGACTTGATAAAGGTTGACTTCCCAATACCGTTTGGTCCAACGATAGCAACAGCATTCATCTTGCGAAGGTCAAGATTTATCGGTTCTGACAAAATTTCCCCATCATAACCAATGGCTGCATTTTCAACTGTCAGGACAACATTACCAGATGTTTTTTCAGACTGGAAGGTCATATTAGCTGATTTCTTACCAGCTTCAGGTTTATCCAATCGCTCCATTTTTTCCAGTTGTTTACGGCGCGATTGGGCACGTTTGGTTGTCGAAGCTCTTACTAGATTGCGATTAACAAAATCTTCCAGAGCAGCGATTTCCTTCTGCTGTTTCTCATAGTTTTTTGCCTCAGTTGCTAGTTTTTGCTCTTTTTGTTCAACAAAACGAGAGTAATTCCCCACATAGCGATCCAAAGAATGCTTGGTCAAATCGAGCGTAATTGTTGCAACCTTGTCCAAGAAATAACGGTCGTGACTAACAATGATGAGAGCGCCACTGTAGTTGACTAGGTAATTTTCCAACCAGGCAATGGTTTCAATATCCAAGTGGTTGGTCGGCTCGTCCAAGACCAAGAGATTTGGTTTTTCAAGGAGCATTTTGGCCAGAGCAAGCCGAGTATTTTGACCACCTGAAAGCTCAGCAATTTTCATCTGCCACATAGACTCGTCAAACTTGAAACCATTCAAGATAGCGCGGATATCAGCTTCGTAGGTAAAGCCACCAGCCTGACGGAAATTCTCTGATAAACGATCATAATCCGCCATCAGTTTATCTAGATCTTCACCATACTTTTCACCCATCTCCAACTCCATCTGACGCAGTTGTGTCTCTGTCCGACGCAAGTCATCAAAGACATGGAGCATTTCATCATAAATGGTATTTTCAGACTCAAAACGGCTATCTTGGGCTAGGTAAGACAGAGAAATATCTTTTTTCTTATTGATTTCTCCACTAGTTGGCTCCTCTTCTCCAACCAAAATCTTTAAAAGAGTAGACTTACCTGCACCATTTTTCCCAACAAGAGCAATTCGGTCTCGTTCATCTACTTGCAGGTTGATATATTCAAAGAGAACCTCACCAGCAAAAGATCGTTCAATTTTATTAGCTTGTAAAATAATCATATCTCTATTTTACTATCTTTTTCTCTTTTGCACAATTGCAATGAAAAAAGTTCGAGTGGTATACCCGAACCTTTCATCTTAGTATCCAATGCCTCCACGGAATGTGCGAGCCATATCTTTCAATTCATAGTTTTTAGAAGAGGTATCGATGGTCCATTTTCCATCTTTCTTAGTCATTTTAATTTCATAACCCTCTTTCTTCATGTTATCACTAGTGTCTAGAGGAGTTGAATCAAATTGACTCGGTGCGTTTTCTAAAATATATTTTTCACCAGCTTTCATAGCTTCAGAGTAGTTGCTATATTTACCTTTGTTTTCTTCGTAGAATTTACGGCTCAATTCATAAACATTCAAATTATCCAAGTCGATTGTCTCTGGTCGAACATAAACAACAGCATAATCTGGCAAGTATGTCTTCACCTTGTAATCAACTTTTGCTCTCTTAGCATTTGCTTTGATGTAAGCATCTGCGAATGTTCTAAGTTCTGAATCAGAAGGTTTGTAGTTATAGAAACCTTTTCCGAATGACTCTGTAAATTTCTTGATAAACTCTTCTTTATCAGCTTTCGCATCGTTTGTGAATTCAGCACTATTATCAGAAGATTTTTTATCATCAGCAAGTGCTACAACTTGCGACTTATTGTCAGTAGCACTTAGGTTCGTTCCACCACCAGAGCTTTCCCCATTAAGGTAAACAGCATCGACATATTTTTTCATTACATCTTTTGCTTCATCAATATTGTCTTCATACTGACTTGGATCCACCTTGATGGCTACATCGTTATTCTTTTTAGAATTCTCTTTGATGTCATCATAAAAGCTAGGTGCGAAGTGGAGTTCATACTTAGCATTCTTGTCGACTTCATACACTACATAACCAGCAACACTCTTTCCTTTAGAAAGACTGTCACCATATGACATAAATTTCGTTTTACTGTCGCTTTCGTAGATTTGAATTGGTTGTAATTTTTCATCTTTTTCATTATAAAGCGTAATATCTTGGCTAGTAAAACTAAACTGTTTATCACGATTGTTCTTGATTTCGACTTGAAGTGCAAGGTAGCTTGAAGATGAATCTTCATCTTTAGGCAATACAAACATACCATCTTTCACAGAAACTTCAAAGTTTGAGTTCGAGGCAGTACCATTGTCGCTTGCTTTTTTTTGAGCTCCACAGGCAACAAGTGCTAAAGCTGACAAAAGCAAAGCAGAATGCTTAAGAATTTTTTTCATAATGGATTCTCCTTTAATGATTTACTATATTTTACCATACGCAGAATAAAAAAATCAAAACAGAAACCAGATATTTTTCAAAATATCTTAAATTTATAGAGTTTTTACATTAAATTTTTTTCTATATGTTCGTTTGAGACATTAAAGGATTCTTTATAAAAAGAATAGAATATAACAATATTTTTGATTTTTTTCTTCAACAAACCTACAAAATGAATTATAAACTTTCATGTTATAAAGTATCTAATAATTAATTTTCATCCCTAACTTAGTATAAGTAAGCACAGTCCCCACCATTTTCCCGCTAAAGTGCAAAAATTAATTTCCTACATTTTAAGTTATGCTAACGTTTTACTAAAATGTCAAATCGTGATATAATGAAAGCGATTAAAGCAAATAAACAAAGGAGACACTCTATGACTTACCAAGAAAATTATCAAAAATGGGTCGATTTTGCTGACCTTCCAGACTACCTTCGCCAAGATTTGGAAAATATGGACGAAAAAACTAAGGAAGATGCCTTTTATACCAATCTTGAATTTGGTACTGCTGGTATGCGTGGTTTGATCGGTGCTGGTACAAACCGCATCAACATCTACGTTGTTCGTCAAGCTACCGAAGGTTTGGCTCGTTTGATTGAATCAAAAGGTGGAAATGAAAAAGAACGTGGTGTGGCAATTGCCTACGATAGCCGTCACTTCTCACCTGAGTTTGCCTTTGAATCTGCGGCAGTTCTTGCTAAACACGGTATCAAATCTTATGTATTTGAAAGCCTTCGTCCAACTCCAGAACTATCATTTGCAGTTCGTCACCTCAACTGTTTCGCGGGTATCATGGTCACAGCCAGCCACAACCCTGCACCATTTAACGGTTACAAGGTTTACGGTGAAGACGGTGGACAAATGCCTCCACACGACGCGGACGCTTTGACTACTTATATCCGTGCAATCGAAAATCCATTTGCAGTTGAAGTTGCTGATGTGGAAGCTGAAAAAGCTTCTGGCTTGATTGAAGTTATCGGCGAAGCTGTTGACGTAGAATATCTTAAAGAGGTTAAGGATGTAAACATCAACCCAGCCTTGATTGAAGAATTTGGTAAAGACATGAAGATTGTCTACACACCACTTCATGGTACTGGGGAAATGTTGGCTCGTCGTGCTCTTGCCCAAGCAGGATTTGACTCTGTTCAAGTCGTTGAAGCACAAGCAACTGCCGATCCTGACTTCTCAACTGTAAAATCTCCAAACCCAGAAAGCCAAGCAGCCTTTGCCCTTGCTGAAGAACTTGGTCGTCAAGTTGGTGCAGATGTTCTTGTGGCAACTGACCCTGATGCTGACCGTGTTGGTGTGGAAGTTCTTCAAAAAGATGGTAGCTACCTCAACCTTTCAGGTAACCAAATCGGTGCTATCATGGCTAAGTACATCTTGGAAGCCCACAAAAACGCTGGAACTCTTCCTGAAAATGCCGCTCTCTGCAAATCTATCGTATCAACTGACTTGGTAACTAAGATTGCTGAAAGCTACGGCGCAACTATGTTCAACGTCTTGACTGGTTTCAAATTTATCGCTGAAAAAATCCAAGAATTCGAAGAAAAACACAATCACACTTACATGATGGGATTTGAAGAAAGCTTCGGTTACTTGATTAAACCATTCGTACGTGATAAAGACGCTATTCAAGCTGTTCTTGTCGTTGCTGAACTTGCTGCCTACTACCGTTCACGTGGTTTGACTCTTGCAGACGGTATCGAAGAAATCTACAAAGAGTACGGCTACTACGCAGAAAAAACTATCTCTGTTACCCTTTCAGGTGTCGATGGAGCTGAACAAATCAAAGCAATCATGGCTAAATTCCGTAACAATGCTCCAAAAGAATGGAATGCAACAGCTATCACTGTCGTAGAAGACTTCAAGGCTCAAACTGCTACTGCTGCTGACGGAACTGTTACAAACTTGACAACTCCTCCAAGTGATGTTTTGAAATACACACTTGCTGACGGTTCATGGATTGCCGTCCGCCCTTCAGGGACAGAACCAAAAATCAAGTTCTACATTGCAGTTGTAGGTGAAACCAACGAAGAATCACAAGCTAAGATTGCTAACATCGAAGCAGAAATCAATGCTTTTGTAAAATAAAGTCCTATAAAAGATGAGACCAACCAATCTCATCTTTTTTTCGTATCAAATCTAAGCAATTTTAGAAACTTTATGGCATACTAGACTTATCAATGAAAGCGAGGTAATCTCATGGAACAATTTTTAGATAACATCAAAGACCTTGAAGTCACTACAGTTGCGCGTGCGCAAGAAGCTCTTGATAAAAAAGAAACTGCAACCTTCTTTATAGGTCGCAAAACTTGCCCTTACTGCCGTAAATTTGCTGGTACCTTGGCAGGTGTCGTAGCTGAAACAAAAGCTCACATTTACTTCATCAATAGTGAAGAACCAAGCCAACTCAATGAGTTACAAGAATTCCGCTCACGCTATGGAATTCCAACTGTACCAGGCTTTGTTCACATTGCAGATGGACAAATAAATGTCCGTTGCGACTCTTCAATGTCAGCACAAGAAATCAAAGAATTTGCAGGATTGTAAAAAACCACTCGATGAGTGGTTTTTAAATGGTCAAAATTGCCTTTTTTCAATCAAATCTTGTATCATTCGATGTAGTTCTTCTATCTTTTCAGATTGTTTCTCTAGTAATATTCTCTGACTAGATAATTCATCTTGGAGTTTATCAAGTTTTATCTGTTCATCTGGATTATCTTTTATAAAAAAGTTCGTCAAGGCACTCGTTAACATTCCTATTGTTCCAATACCGACAAGCATTAATAAGACAGCTAACCATTTACCAAAAATTGAAGTAGGAATAATATCCCCATAACCCACTGTCGTTACAGTTACAAGAGCCCACCAAAGGCTATCCGAGAAGGTTTTCTCTTCAACTACAGATAAAATTGAACTTCCTACTAGTACGATAAAGATATTAACATACAAAATATAAATCAGGCCATTTGTCTGTAAGAATCTACTAATTTTTCTTTCTAATTTACCTGTAAGTCCAATTATTCTAAGTAAACGAGTCAGTTTCAGTAATTTTGTTAGTTTAGCTAAACGAAAGATACGACCTAATCGAAAAACTGTAAAAATAGCATTTAAAGGGAGAATAGCCAATAAATCAAAAATATTTTCTAGAATAAAATGCCATTTTCTTTTAGTAGCAAAAAAGCGCCAACTATAATCAACTACAAAAACACCCCAGATTACTAAGTCAATAATACTATAAGGCGGATTATCCAAATCAATCAAATCAGCAAATCCAAGTAATACCAGAATAACAGAGATTAAAGCTAGTAAAATAATTGTTGTATCATAATAATCTGTAAAAAACCATTTTTTCTTCAAATTTTACTCTCCTTACTTTCTATACTGTTATTACTCAGCTTTAATTCAATAAATATCTCTCCGATGACCAACTTCTAAAGTAGCAATGACTAATTCATCATCTACAATTTGTACGATAACTCGATAATTACCAATTCTATAGCGCCATTGGCCAACGCGATTATCAACCAAAGCCTTTCCGTGTCGTCTTGGGTCTTCCAAAACATTGGCTTGTAAATAATTTGTAATTAGCTTCTGCGTATAACGATCCAATTTTTTCAATTGCTTGATGAAACGTCTTGTTGGAACTAATTTATACAAATTATTCATCCTCCAAGCCTAAATCATGCATCATTTCTTCCCAAGTAATGGATTCAACTCCTTTTTCCAAGTCTTCTAAATACTCTTGATAGGCTAAGTCTGCCACACGAGCATCGTATTCGTCTTCTAGAGCTTCAAGAGTTTTGGTACGGATAAGTTCCGACAGGGAAACTCCTTCAAACTTAGCCATTGCTTTCATAAATGTTTTATCAGCTTCAGAAACTTTTAATGTAATAGTAGTCATCTTTTGTGCTCCCTTTTTTAATGGTAACACCATTGTATTACTTTTTAGGTGTTCAGTCAATATAAAAAGAACACCTTCTCAGCGTTCTTTCTATATCTCTGTCAATGGTGTTGCGGTATCTGGTGAGGTATCATAAACCTTAAAGTCTACTCCGACTCCCAGATCAGCTTGAGCTAGCTGATTGACCATGGTCATGTGAGCCAGTTCCTTGATATTGTTTTCCTTGGATAAATGTCCAAGGTAGATTTTCTTAGTGCGATTTCCTAGGGTCCGAATCATAGCTTCAGCACCATCCTCGTTAGAAAGGTGACCCAGATCCGATAGGATTCGTTGTTTGAGTCGCCAAGCGTAAGAACCTGCTCGCAAAATTTCCACATCATGATTGGACTCGATAAGATAGCCATCTGCATTTTCGACAATCCCTGCCATACGGTCACTAACGTAACCTGTATCAGTCAACATGACAAAACTCTTGTCATCCTTCATAAATCGATAGAACTGCGGTGCGACTGCATCATGGCTAACACCAAAACTTTCGATGTCAATATCTCCAAAGGTTTTAGTTTTGCCCATTTCAAAGATATGCTTTTGCGAAGAATCCACCTTGCCAAGATACTTGCTGTTTTCCATAGCCTGCCAGGTCTTTCATTGGCATACAAATCCATACCATACTTACGAGCCAAAACACCTACTCCATGAATATGGTCAGAATGCTCATGCGTAATCAGGATGGCATCCAAATCTTCTGGCTTGCGATTAATTTCAGCAAGTAGGCTGGTAATTTTTTTCCCAGACAAGCCAGCATCCACTAAAAGTTTCTTTTTTGGAGTTTCCAGATAAAAGGAATTTCCACTGGAACCCGACGCTAAAATACTGTATTTAAAGCCTGTTTCACTCATTCTACTCTTCTACTTCATCCTCCCATACTTCTTCTTTCACTGCATCCTTATCATAAGGGAGCACAATGGTGAAGGTTGATCCCTTACCGTATTCACTCTTAGCCCAAATAAAGCCCTCATGTTGTTTGACAATTTCTTTAGCAATTGCTAGTCCTAGACCCGTACCACCTTGGGCACGACTTCTAGCGCGATCCACACGATAAAAACGATCAAAGATACGTGGTAAATCCTGCTTAGGAATACCTAAGCCTTGGTCTGAGATGGATAAAATCATCTGATCATCAGTTGTCTTCATGGTCACTGTGATTTTCCCACCATCTGGAGAATACTTAATAGCATTGTTAAGAATATTGTCAATCACCTGTGTCATCTTGTCTGTATCGATCTCTATCCAGACTGAAGTAATCGGATAATCCCTTACCAAATCATATTTCTTCTCTTCATCTGGTCCCCTCATCTTATCAAAACGGTTAAGAATAAAGGTAATAAAAGCAGTGAAATTAATCATCTCTACATCCAAATGACTGGTTGCATTATCAATACGTGAAAGATGGAGAAGGTCTGTCACCATCCGCATCATACGGTTAGTTTCATCTAGAGAGACCTTGATAAAGTCTGGTGCGACAGGTTCTGATAAGGCTCCTTCATCCAAGGCTTCAAGATAAGATTTCACACTAGTTAGAGGCGTCCGTAGCTCATGACTAACGTTGGAAACAAAGAGCCTCCGTTCGCGCTCTTCCTTCTCCTGCTCCGTCGTATCGTGTAAAACAGCAACCAAACCAGAGATAAAGCCAGACTCACGACGGATCAAAGCAAAACGTACACGAAGACTCAGATATTCACCATTACCATCCTGAGAATCAATCATAAGCTCAGGAATCTGGGTGATCAAATCGCGAAGTTCATACTCATCTTCAATCTTAAGCAATTCTAAAATACTTTTATTAAGAACATCTTCTTTCTGAACGCCTAATTGTTTCTTAGCCATGTCATTAATCATGGTAATCTTACCACGACGATTGGTCGCAAGGACTCCGTCTGTCATGTAAGAGAGGATACTATGCAACCGTTTACTCTCTTGTTCCAAATTTTCTTGAGTCAAGCGGATTACTTCTGATAAATCATTGAGATTATTAGTAATATTAGTAATTTCAGAGCTCCCCTGCATATCTAATACCTGAGAATAATCTCCTGCAATTAAGTCCTTTACCTTTTGATTGATTTTCTTCAACCGAATATTATCCCGACGATTTTCTAGTAAAAGCAAAGTCACAACTAAAATAAAGCCAAGTAGAATGAGGACAAAGATAAAATCACTAGTTAAAACTGTGTCTTTAATTAGTTTAATCATTATTTCTCATATAATAACCAACACCACGACGTGTTAGAATATACTCTGGACGACTTGGTGTGTCTTCAATCTTCTCACGCAAACGTCTGATAGTTACGTCGACTGTTCGAACATCTCCGAAATAGTCGTAACCCCAGACCGTTTCAAGCAAGTGTTCGCGTGTAATCACTTGACCGATATGAGAAGCCAAGTGGTACAAGAGTTCAAATTCACGGTGGGTTAAATCTAGTTCTTCACCATATTTTTTAGCCACGTAGGCATCTGGTACAATTTCTAAATCTCCAATTTGGATAGGCTGAGGTTTGCTATCTGCTTCCTGCTCATCTACTGGTATAGGCTGAGAACGACGAAGAAGAGCTTTAACACGCGCCTGCAACTCACGATTTGAGAAGGGTTTTGTCACATAGTCATCTGCTCCAAGCTCCAAACCGATAACCTTATCAAATTCACTGTCTTTAGCCGACAGCATGATAATAGGCACACTACTTGTCTTGCGAATAGCCTTCGCAACTTCTAAGCCATCGATTTCGGGAAGCATCAAATCCAGAATAATAATATCTGGTTGCTCTGCTTCATATTGCTCTAATGCTTCACGACCATTAAAAGCAGTTACAACTTCGTAACCTTCCTTGGTCATATTAAACTTGATAATATCCGAGATTGGTTTTTCATCATCTACAATTAATATTTTTTTCATTTGTTCACCTTTTTCTCTACTATTATACCAAAAAAATAACAAGAAGACATAATAGCTAGTCTTGGCTACTGTCTAATACTCTTCGAAAATCAAATTCAAACCGCGTCAACGTCGCCTTGCCGTACTCAAGTACAGCCTGCGGCTAGTTTCCTAGTTTGCTCTTTGATTTTCATTGAGTCTAAGTTGGCTTGTGCATAAGCCTGCCAGATTTTTTGTTGGGGTTTGGCAAGTGGGTAATTATTAAACTCTTCTGGTGAAAGCCAGCGAACTTCCCTATCTGAAAAATCATGGAAGTCACTTACCTGACCTGCTACAATTTGAACATGCCATTTACGATGACTAAAGACATGATTGACAGTCTCAAAACAACCATCAAACCAATCAACATCTAAGTCATAGTCCTGCTGGAAACTCTCTTCTGGACTGGGGCCAAAGTTCACGTTTTCTTCCGCAACCTGATGAAAGAGGTCAAACTGTTCTTCTTGCGAAAGTTATCAACTTCTATCAAGGGGAAATGCCAAAAACCTGCCAATAGCTTTTCACTTTCATTTTTTTCAAGTAAAAATTGCCCCTGAGCATTTTTCACAACTAAGGCTTTTAGATAAATGGGAACTGGCTTTTTCTTGGGAGCCTTGATTGGATAACGGTCCATGGTGCCATTCTGATATGCCGCACTAAAATCCTTCACCGGACTCTCTTCTGGCCTAGGATTTACAGGAGCCTCAATATCAGATCCTAAGTCCATCAAGGCTTGATTAAAGTCACCTGGCCGTTCTGGGTCAATCAAGATTTCCATCATTGTTTGAAAAATTTTGCGATTACTTGGAATCCCAATATCATGGTTGACTTCGAACAGACGGGCCAAAACACGCATAACATTACCATCTACAGCTGGCTCAGGTAAGTTAAAAGCAATACTAGAAATGGCTCCTGCAGTATAAGGTCCAATTCCTTTCAAGCTGGAAATTCCTTCATAGGTGTTTGGAAATTGGCCACCAAAGTCTGTCATAATCTGCTGGGCCGCAGCCTTCATATTGCGTACTCGAGAATAATATCCCAGTCCCTCCCAAGCCTTCAATAAACCTTCTTCAGGTGCAGTTGCCAAACTTTCCACTGTTGGAAACCAGTCCAAGAACCGTTCATAATAAGGAATAACCGTATCCACCCTGGTCTGCTGGAGCATGATTTCAGATACCCAGATATGATAAGGATTTTTACTTCTCCTCCAAGGTAAATCTCTTTTGTTTTCATCATACCAAGCGAGAAGTTTCTCACGGAAAGAACTAATCTTCTCCTCCGGCCACATGACGATACCGTATTCTTTCAAATCTAACATATATCTAGTATAACACAGAAGATTCTAACTGTCCTTTTCCTAGTATTAAAAAGCCTCTTCCCAAGGGAAAGAGGACTAAATCTTATTGATGAATAGCTTGAGCTGCTGTGATAAGAGTCAAATTGTAAACATCTTCCGCACTACATCCACGTGAAAGGTCATTAACTGGCTTATTCAAACCTTGTAAAACAGGTCCCACAGCTGAGAAACCACCGAGACGTTCTGCAATCTTGTAACCGATATTTCCAGCTTCGATACTTGGGAAAATAAATACAGTTGCTTGTCCAGCCACTTTACTTCCTGGAGCTTTTAAAGCTGCCGTTTCAGGGTGGAAGGCAGCGTCAAATTGCAATTCCCCATCTATTTCAAGATCTGGGCGTAGTTCGTGCGCACGTTGTGTAGCTGCTACTACCTTATCAACGTTCTCACCAAAACCAGAACCTTTACTTGAGTAGCTTAACATAGCAATTTGGTTCTATACCAAACATTTTCGCAGTGATTGCTGAATTAATCGCAATTTCAGCCAAGGCATCTGCATCAGGATTGATATTGATAGCACAGTCACCAAATAGGTAACGTTCTGAACCACGAGTCATTAGGAAGGCACCTGAAGTACGAGTAACATTAGGACGAGTTTTAATGATTTGAAGGGCTGGACGAACTGTTGCAGCAGTTGAGTGAAGTGCACCTGAAACCATACCGTCAACCAAGCCCATATATACTAGCATTACACCAAGTAGTTAACGTCTTCACGTAAGAGTCTAGTAGCTTCTTCTTCTGATATCTTACCGTTTCGACGTTCAACGAGCGCAGCAACCATTTCGTCAAACTTAGTGTAGTGGTCAGGGTCGATGACTTCATAACCCTCGTGAATCCCTTCAATTTCAAGGTAAATTTTAATTTTTTCTGGTTTACCAAGCAAGACTGGAATAACATCTGTTTCTTTTACCAAGCGTTTCGTAGCTTGAAGAATACGAGGTTCTTTTCCTTCAGGTAGAACGATGCGAACATTTTTACCAACTAGGTTGGCTCTTAGACTTTCAAAAACTTCCATGAGTTTTCTCCTTTAAAATAATAAATTATACTCTAATATGTTTTATTGAGTATTAGTTGATAACTGAGTAATAAGGTTACTGAAATCATCCGGCAAGGGACTTTCTAACTGCAAGTCCTGTTCTAAAAATGGATGATAGAAGGATAGGTAATGGCAATGCAGGGCCTGACGTTGAATGCCGTCGTCCAGACTACCACCGTACAAGTCATCTCCCAACAAAGGAAAACCAATATGAGAAAAATGGACTCGGATTTGGTGGGTTCGACCAGTGTGAAGACGAATGTCTACCAAATGAATATTCCCATAAGATGCTACAATCTTGTAAGATGTATGGGCATACTTTCCACCTTTAGCCACCCGTCTGGTGATAATAGAGTCTTCATCACGCGCAATAGGAGCAACAATTTCCCCCTCTGGCTCCAAGTATCCATCACCTTTAACCAAAGCAAAATAGCGTTTCTCGATAGACTTTTTCTGCAACTGCTTGTCTAATCGTGCATGGGCATAGCCGTGTTTTGCAAAGAGCATCAAGCCAGAAGTATCTCTATCAAGTCTGGTCACAATGTGAACCTGCTGATTTTCATAGTTTTGCTTAACATAGTAACCCTTGATAAAATTGGCAATGGTATTGGAGTGATTGACACTAGGAATAGACGCCACTCCATATGGTTTATTCAAGACTAGAAAATGGTCATCCTCATAGAGAATATCCAGTGGGCGCTCGATAGCTTCTAGAGTTTCAAAGCCCTCCTCAGCAGGAATATCGATGATAACGCGGTCTCCAACATCCAATAGATAAGTTGCATTTTGCGGTTGGTCATTGACCAGAATAGCTCCGCCTCGAAACTTAATCTTGGCCAGCAGTCCTTTAGAAACCTCGTGCTTTTTTAAGAAGGTCTTAACCTTGACATGCTCATCTGCGATAAATTCAAACCTCATTCATCCACCTCGCCGATAAATGCATCCTTAACACGATTCCAGAAACTGGTGTGACTAGGTGATGCAACAAAGTGAATCTTATGATGGTCGATTTGATACTCAATACGCTCAATATTACGGAAAGAATAAACGCTATTGTCAACCGAAATTGTATGGTAATCGTTTCTCGTTGGAATGAGTTCAATCTTATCCTTCTTAGGAACAATAATGGAAGAGCCCAGCGTTCGATAAACACGATTATTAAGGCTGGCAATTTCCGTCAACTGAAGAGCTTCAATGGTAGGGTGTAAAACAGCTCCGCCAAGTGATTTGTTATAGGCTGTACTACCAGTCGGTGTCGAAACTGTTAGTCCGTCTCCACGAAAACGTTCAAAAGGAACACCGTTAATCACAACATCCGCCACCATGGTTCGATCAGACCTGCGGATACTGGCTTCATTTAGTGCTCTAAAAATCTTCACTTCACCATTTTCAAGAAAGACTTTCACATTCAGAACAGGGTAAGAGACTCTTGCTCCAGTATCTAGCTGCAAATTAGTCACTAGCTTGTCCAACTCAAAATCACGATAGTCCGTATAGAAGCTAAATGTCCCGTATGAACACCGATAAAGCGCACCTTGTCAAGCTGGTTTTCGTACTTATGAAAGGCCGACAAGAGCATGCCATCCCCACCAATGGAAATAACGATATCTGGATTGGTATCATTGAGTATAAACTGATTTCTCTTCAAACGATCTCGCAATTCATACAAAACCCTTTGACTCTGCGGTTTTCTATTAGCTATCAGGTCAATTCGTTTACCTGTATTCTTCATCTGTATCGTCACTGTTTCCTACACCATCATTTAATTTTCTGCTCAAAGGATCAAAAAGTGCCTGAGCTTCTTGAATATCATCACGAATTTTACCCATTTCTTCATCTAGCTGATGGGCAATCTTGGCTGTAATTTCCAGTCGTTTCTTAATCTCCTCTGGGAAATCCCCTTGGTACTTGTAGTTGAGAGAATGTTCTATTGTTGCCCAAAAATTCATGGCCAAAGTACGAATTTGAATTTCTGCCAAAATAGTCTTAGCTCCATTGATGGTATCAACCGTATATTCTACTACCACATGATAGGAACGGTAGCCTGAAGCCTTTCGATGAGTAATGTAATCTCGCTCCTGTATGATACGCATATCCTGACGCTTACGCAAAATAGCTACAACTTCTTGGACATCATCAACAAACTGGACCATCACACGCAACCCCGCAATATCCTGCAAATCGTGTTCCAAGGTCGCATAAGTAATGCCTCGACGAGCCATTTTTTCTTTTATACTCTCAATTGGCTTGACTCGACCAGTAACAAACTCAATCGGAGAATGCTTATTTTGCTTGCGATATTGCTTACGAATACCACGTAGTTTAATCTTTAACTCACCAACAGCTTGAATGTAAGGATCTAGAAATTCTTCCCATTCTAAGGTCATATATTCTCCCTTGTTCTCATATTATCCTTCAAATATCTTTGATTTCTCTCCAGATTCATATACAATAAATACAATGCTTATTATACCATAAATCCGCTTTCAACGATAAAGAAAAGGTAAGAAAAATGAAACATTTAGAAATTGAATTGAAAACACTCTTGAAAAAAGATGAATACAATCGTCTAAAGGACCAGTTCACAGACGTCACTCCTGTTCTTCAAAAAAATTACTACATCGACACGCCTGATTTTGAACTGCGAGAAAAGAAAGTTGCTATGCGCATTCGAACCTTTGAAGACTGGGCAGAATTGACACTCAAAGTCCCACAAAGTGTTGGAAACATGGAATACAACCAAAAATTGCAACTAAAAGATGCTGAAAACTATCTAACCAAGGAAGAACTTCCTCAGGGGCTGGTTCTTGATGAATTAGCTAAACATGGTATCCAGAGCAAGAACTGGCAGGTGCTCGGTTGTCTAACAACGCTTCGCTATGAAATGCAAACAGCTATTGGTCTCATGGCACTGGATGAGAGTCAGTACTTTGATATTACAGATTACGAATTAGAGCTTGAAGTGGAAAATCATGAGCAAGGCAAACAGGATTTCCAACAATTTTTAGAGGAAAATCAGATTTCATACCAAAAAGCTCCCTCCAAAATTGGTTCGATTTGTCAAAAGCATGAAAAATAGCTGAAATAATCTCCATTTTTTGGTAAAATAGAAAAGATAAAAATACACAAGTCCCAGTTCATATAGGTAAGGCAAATATAACTAGGATTTAAAAAGTTTACAGAGGACGGTCTATAATGTCAGATAGAAAAAACATGAAACTTTTCGCACTCAACTCTAACCAAGAGATTGCACAGAAAATTGCACAAGCTGTTGGTGTACCGCTTGGAAAACTATCATCACGTCAATTTTCAGACGGAGAAATCCAAGTGAATATCGAAGAAAGTGTCCGTGGTTATGATGTTTACATCATCCAATCAACAAGTTTCCCTGTTAACAACCACCTAATGGAATTGTTGATCATGGTTGACGCTTGTGTGCGCGCAAGTGCCCACAGTATCAACGTTGTCCTTCCATATTTTGGCTATGCACGTCAAGACCGCATTGCTTCACCACGTGAGCCACTTACAGCTAAACTGGTTGCTAATATGCTGGTTAAGGCTGGAGTTGACCGTGTCCTTACCCTTGATTTGCATGCTGTTCAGGTGCAAGGATTCTTTGATATTCCTGTTGACAACCTCTATACAGTTCCTCTATTTGCAAAACATTACTGCGATAAGGGGCTCCTTGGCTCAGATGTTGTTGTCGTTAGCCCTAAAAATTCAGGTGTCAAACGTGCTCGTAGCCTGGCTGAATATCTTGATGCTCCTATCGCCATTATCGACTACCCTCAAGACGATGCAACTCGCAACGAAGGTTATATCATCGGTGATGTTGAAGGTAAAAAAGCTATCTTGATTGACGATATTTTAAATACTGGACGTACCTTCTCTGAAGCTGCTAAAATCGTTGAACGTGAAGGGGCTACAGAAATTTATGCTGTTTCTAGCCACGGTCTCTTCGTCGAAGGAGCTGCTGAACTTCTTGACAATACTAAGATTAAAGAAATTCTTGTGACTGATTCAGTAGCAACAAAAGAAAAAACTCCTAAAAACGTATGCTACATCACTGCTAGTGAGTTAATTGGTGATGCTATCGTCCGTATCCACGAAAGAAAACCAGTCAGCCCACTCTTTGCCTACAACAAAAAGAAATAAGGTGATTCTTTGATTTATTTGGACAATGCTGCAACGACTCCCATGTCAGCAGTTGCTATTTCAGCTATGACCAAGGTTATGCAAGAAATCCATGGCAATCCATCTAGTATTCATGGTCATGGTCGTCAAGCTGGCAAACTCTTGAGAGAAGCCCGTCAGGAACTAGCCCAGTTACTGGGGACAAAACCTCAACATATCTTTTTCACTTCTGGTGGGACTGAAGGAAACAATACTGCCATCATTGGCTACTGCCTTCGTCACCAAGAACAAGGAAAACATATCATCACAACTGCCATTGAGCACCATGCCGTCCTTGAAACCATTGATTACTTGGTTCAACACTTTGGGTTTGAAGCAACCATTATCCAGCCAGAAAATCAAGAAATCACAGCCCAGCAAATTCAAAAAGCTTTACGTGACGATACGATTTTGGTTTCTACCATGTTTGCCAATAATGAGACTGGAAACCTACTGCCCATTGCTGAAATTGGCCAAATACTCAAGCAACACCCTGCCGCCTATCATGTCGATGCAGTTCAGGCTATTGGCAAAATACCAATTCATCCCGAAGAATTGGGCATTGATTTTCTCACTGCTTCGGCCCACAAGTTCCATGGTCCTAAGGGAATCGGTTTTCTCTACGCTTCTAGCATGGACTTTGATTCCTATCTACATGGCGGAGACCAAGAACAGAAAAAACGTGCAGGAACTGAAAATCTGGCTGCCATCGTAGGCATGGTTGCAGCCCTAAAAGAAAGTTTAGAAAAGCAAGAAGAACATTTTCAACATGTGCAAAAGCTAGAAACCGCCTTTCTGGCAGAGCTAGAGTGCATTCAATATTACTTGAATAGAGGAGAACATCATCTCCCTTATGTCCTCAATATTGGATTTCCCGGTCAGAAAAATGACCTCTTACTCCTCCGTCTAGATTTGGCTGGAATTTCTATCTCTACTGGCTCAGCCTGTACTGCAGGCATTGTCCAATCCAGCCATGTTCTTGAGGCCATATACGGAGCAAATTCAGAACGCTTGAAGGAATCCGTTCGTATCAGTTTGTCGCCACAAAATACTGTTGAAGACCTACATACCCTCGCAAAAACCTTAAAAGAAATTATCGGAGGTTAGCCATATGGCATTTGAAAAAACCATTCAGTTAAAAAATTGTCGTTACGACTACACTCTTAGCCCTTCTGTTAAAAAATTCACCCTTAAGGACAACACCTTTTTTGAGACTAAGGTTGGTAACTATGAATTGACTCGCCTTTTGGAAAAAGTTCCGAACAGCGGTGAGGGATTCCAACTCAAAATCATCATTAACAAGGAACTTACAGGTGCTAAAATCAATATCACTGACAAGTTTGGGCTACGTCTAGTTGATATTTTCAAATCAGAAGACCACCACATCCATCAGGAAAAATTCTATTTCCTCATGGATAGTTTAGTAGAACGTGGTGTCTTTACAAAATCAGAAAGATAGAGCCAAAATGTTTGAACTGATCTATAAGGATAACTATCATGTAGAGCGGACTCTCAAGTATGAAGATTATGAGACTCTCATGCTGGCTTTGTCAGGATGTGTGACCCTACCAGATACACTTTATGTGACTTCTTTGACCTTTAAGGGCCAGGAAGTTTACCAGGGTCTGGTCGGAGACCTCTACCGTTTTCTATCACATGCAGATTTTTTACATCAAAACTAAGATTTTTCTTAGTTTTTTCTTATTTTTGTTGATTTTTTCACAATGTTTCTATAAAATAGAAGAATAGAAAGGTTGTGATTTTGTGAAAGATAAACAGTCTGCTATTCCAAAAGCTACAGCGAAAAGACTCTCTCTCTACTATCGAATTTTTAAGAGATTTCATGCAGAAAAGATTGAACGTGCCAACTCTAAGCAAATTGCAGAGGCCATTGGGATTGATTCCGCGACCGTACGTCGTGATTTTTCCTATTTTGGTGAACTTGGGTCGTCGTGGCTTTTGGCTATGATGTCAAAAAACTGATGACGATTTTTTGCCGATTTGCTCAATGATAACTCCATTACCAATGTCATGCTGGTAGGTATTGGAAATATGGGCCATGCCCTTCTCCACTACCGCTTCCACGAGCGTAACAAGATGAAGATTATCATGGCCTTTGACCTAGATGACCATCCCTGAAGTCGGTACCCAAACTCCTGATGGGATTCCCTATTTACGGAATTTCTCAAATCAAGGATAAAATCAAGGATGCTGATGTGAAGACTGCTATCCTGACCGTTCCCAGCGTCAAGTCACAAGAGGTTGCCAATCTCTTGGTGGATGCTGGCGTGAAAGGAATTCTCAGTTTTTCACCAGTCCATCTGCATTTACCAAAAGATGTGGTCGTTCAGTATGTCGATTTGACAAGTGAACTCCAAACCCTCCTCTATTTCATGCGAAAAGAGGATTAGAAAGCGAAAATCATTTTATGAAAAAACCAGTTATAGGGATTACAGGAAACGAAAAAACTCATCCAGATGATGACATCATGATGAGCTACGCAGCAAAAGGCTTTGTTGAAGGCGTTAAAGACGCTGGAGGGATTCCCATCATCCTACCGATTGGTAATCAAGAAATGGCCTGCCACTATATCAGTATGATTGACAAGCTCATCTTGACAGGTGGGCAAAATGTTGATCCAAAATTCTATGGTGAACCAAAAACCATTGATAGCGATGACTACCACCTTCAAAGAGATATCTTCGAACTGGCCCTCATCAATGAAGCTATTAAACAGAAAAAGCCAATTTTTTCTGTCTGCCGTGGAACTCAACTCTTTAACGTTGCCATGGGTGGAACTTTGTACCAAGATATCGAAGACCATTGGCAGGATTGTTCTGCTGAGTACACAACTCAACGCTTGGCGACAGAACCAGATACCGTTCTCCGAGAAATCTATGGAGAAATTTCCCATATCAACTCCTTCCACCATCAGAGCATTAAGGATTTAGCACCAACTTAAAGATTGCGGCTCATGATCCTAAAGATGGTATCATTGAGGCTGTCATGAGTACGGATGATGTCGCCTTTCTCGGTGTCCAATGGCATCCCAGAGTTTCTATTTGAAAATCGTCCCAAAGATAAAAACCTCTTTGACTATATCGTTAATGAACTTTAGATTAAATCTGTCTTTTTCACGATAACTAAAGTAACTAGAATGAGAGACAATCAAATGGTCCAAGAGGACAATCCCCATCAGGTCACAGGCGTCTTTTACAAGTTTTGTAACATGATCATCATTTCGGCTAGGGGCTACCGCTCCCGAAGGATGATTGTGAACCAATATGAGAGAGGTCGCCATATGCTTGATAGCATAGTGAAGAATCTCTCGAGGCTCAGCGATACTACGAGTTGCAGAACCGATAAAAATGGTCTGTTGATGGATGATTTGATTTTGAGTATTGAGATAGAGCGCCACCAGGTGCTCTTGTTTTTTTGTCCCCAACTCCTGCTGCATCTTCTTGGCCAACTTTTGACTACTGAGAATACTTTCCATCTCAAGGGTCTCATGTTTGTGAATACGATGGCCCAGTTCAATCATAGCTTGTAATTCTATGGCCTTAACACGACCGATACCAGACAGACTCTGCAATTCCTGCAGGGTCATTTTTTTCAAATCCGTTAGACTTGAAAGGTTGTTCAAGACTTTCTGGGCAATTTCAAAAACGCTAGCCTGACGTGTTCCTGTCCTGAGTAAAATAGCTAGCAACTCTTGATTACTGAGCGCTTCTACTCCTTCTTTTGCCAGTCTTTCTCTTGGTAATAGTGAATCTTCTTGGAATGAAATACTGTACATAAAAATCCTCCTCACTTTATTATTCGTGAGAAGGATGGAAAATTAGATTTTTTTCTCAATTGGGGCTACACTAGCTAAAAGTTTTTTCAAACCTACTTCTGGGAAATTGATTTTTAATTCTTGAGTAGCTCCGCTACCTGAAACTTCCAGAACGGTTCCCTCTCCCCACTTCTTGTGGAGAGCAATGTCACCAATGGACCAATTTGCCTCGCTAGACGCTGATTTTGCGCCAGCTGTAAATTGACCAAATGGAAGACCGCTTGACTGGATAGTTTTTGGAGCAGCACTGCGTTTACGGTCTTGAAGAGCCTGAGCAAGACTCATACCTTGACCGAAGGCAAGGCCACCACTGCTATAAGATGCCTTTAAAGCTTGTATTTGCTGGACGGGCCAGACCTTGATACTCAAGCAAATCTGAACTGATTTCGTTAATAAAACGAGTCGGACGGTTGTAGTTTGTACGACCAAAAAGCAGGCGCGAATTAGCATTTGTCAGATAGAGAATTTTCTCTGCACGCGTAATTCCTACATAGGCCAGACGGCGTTCTTCTTCTAATTCATCTTGATCTTCAGCTGCACGGCTAAGCGGAAAGACATTTTCTTCCATCCCAATCAAAAAGACAACTGGAAACTCGAGACCTTTTGCCGCATGCAGGGTCATTAGGGTCACTTCTGATGTCTCCTGACTACCTGAATCTGTGTCTGCAATCAAGCCAAGTCATTTAAGAAACGACTCAGTTTATCCAGACCAGTTTCCTCTTCTGGACCATCAGAGGTATCATCAAAGTTTCGTCACAGAAAGGAACTCTTCGATGTTTTCAACCCGAGCCTTACTTTCCAGAGTTGCTTGGGCATTAAGAATATCGACGTAACCTGTTTTTTCTAGAATCGCCTCAACCAACTCTGTAATAGTTAAGCGATCTAACTGCTCCCGCAAATCCAGAATCATATTGGCAAAATCCCAGATAGACTGGGCTGCTTTTCCTTTTATGCCAGACAACATAATATTGGCTGAAGCATCTAGCATGGACATGTCTTGCATATTCGCAAAATCACGGATTTTCTCAACCGTACCAGGGCCAATTCCACGTTTAGGCTCGTTGATAATACGCTCAAAACTGATATTGTCACTCAAATTAGCAATGAGGTTGAGGTAAGCGATAATATCGCGGATTTCCTTACGGCTGTAGAACTTGGTTCCGCCAATCATGGTATAAGGAATATTTGACTTGAGCAAGGCTTCCTCAATAGTACGGGACTGCGCATTAGTCCGATAGAGAACTGCAAAATCCTTGTGAAGGAAGTTTTGACTGCGACTAAGTTCATCGATGGTTCTGGCTACAAATACAGCCTCATCCAGCTCATCATTGGCACGATAGTAAACGATTTGCTCCCCATCAGCGTTTTGGGTCCAGAGATTCTTAGGACGGCGGTTTTTATTGTTTTTAATGACCTCGTTAGCCGCTTGGAGAATGGTTTTAGTTGAACGGTAATTCTCCTCCAACAAAACAACCTTGGCTTGGGGATAATCCTTTTTCAAAGTCCAAAATATTCTGCATATCAGCACCACGCCAACCGTAGATAGACTGGTCCGCATCCCCAACCACACAGATATTTTTAAAACGCGAAGCCAAGAGTTTGACTAATTGGTACTGAGCGTGGTTGGTATCTTGGTACTCATCAACGTGGATGTACTGAAATTTCTGCTGGTAGTAGGTCAAGACATCAGGATTTTGATCAAAGAGACGCAAAGGTCAGCATAATCAAATCATCAAAGTCAACTGACTCTGACTGACGAAGCTCTTTTTGATAAGCCGTATAACACTGGGCCACGATTTGCGTGTACATATCGCCAGCTTGGGCAGCATAAGCCACATCATCAATCAAATCATTCTTAGCATTGGAAATAGTCCCTAAGATGCTCCGTTCATTCCATTTTTTAGGATCCAAGTTCAACTGCTTGAGAATGCGTTTCATGAGAGTTCGCTGTTCACCAGGATCCACAATAGTAAAATTACGGTTGTAGCCAATATGGTCCGCATCACGACGCAAAATACGAACACACATGGAGTGGAAGGTCGCAATCAGACAGTCCTGAGTGGCTGGATTAAGGTTATAAGCACGCTCCTTCATCTCACGCGCAGCCTTGTTGGTAAAGGTAATGGCCAAGATATTCCAAGGATTGACCAGCTTTTCATCAATCAAATAAGCTATACGGTGGGTCAAAACACGAGTCTTTCCAGAACCAGCCCCCGCCATGATCAACAAGGGACCTTCTGTCGTTTGCACCGCCTCAGCCTGACGGTCATTCATTCCATTTAATAATGCGTTCATCTTCTCTTCCTTACTCTTGAAGTCAATATTTCTATTATATCAGAATTCAGGGAAAATATCTTTACCTAGACTGGTTACGTGTAGAAGGCAACTCCTTATATCTAGATAAAAAATGAGCTTGGATAGTATTTCCAAACTCATTTGAATTCAATTAAACTATTAGAACAAACCTAATACTGTTCCATCGCTTTCAACATCCATATTGAGAGCAGCTGGTCGTTTTGGAAGTCCTGGCATGGTCATGACATCACCAGTTAAGGCAACGATGAAGCCTGCACCTAATTTTGGTACCAATTCACGAATGGTAATTTCAAAGTTTTCAGGTGCTCCAAGTGCATTCGGATTGTCTGAGAAACTATATTGAGTTTTAGCCATACAGATTGGCAATTTGTCCCAACCGTTTTGAACAATTTGAGCGATTTGTGTTTGAGCTTTCTTCTCAAAGTTCACTTTGCTACCACGGTAGATTTCAGTAACAATCTTTTTCAATCTTTTCTTGGACAGAAAGGTCATTGTCATACAAAACGTTTATAGTTAGCTGGGTTTTCAGCGATAGTCTTGACAACCGTTTCAGCAAGTGCTACTCCACCTTCTGCACCATCAGCCCAGACACTTGCCAATTCAACTGGTACATCGATTGAGGCACAGAGTTCTTTCAAGGCTGCAATTTCAGCTTCTGTATCAGATACAAATTCGTTAATAGCAACAACTGCTGGAATACCGAACTTTACGGATGTTCTCAACGTGGCGTTTCAAGTTGGCAAAACCTGCACGAACTGCTTCTACATTTTCCTCTGTCAAAGCGTCTTTAGCCACACCACCATTCATCTTAAGGGCACGAAGGGTTGCAACAATAACTACTGCATCTGGAGATGTTGGCAAGTTTGGTGTCTTAATATCAAGGAATTTCTCAGCACCAAGGTCTGCACCAAAACCAGCTTCTGTAACTGTGTAATCAGCCAAGTGAAGGGCTGTTGTAGTTGCCAAGACTGAATTACATCCGTGAGCGATATTGGCAAATGGACCACCATGTACAAAGGCAGGTGTACCATAAATTGTCTGAACCAAGTTTCGGCTTAATAGCATCCTTCAAAATCAAAGCTCAAGGCACCTTCAACCTGCAAATCACCTACAGAAACAGGTGTACGGTCATAGCGATAACCGATAACGATATTAGCCAAACGGCGTTTCAAGTCCTCGATGTCCGTTGCCAAGCAAAGAATCGCCATGATTTCGGAAGCGACGGTAATGTCAAAGCCATCCTCACGAGGAATACCGTTTAGAGGACCACCAAGTCCAACGGTCACATGACGAAGGGCACGATCATTCAAGTCCACAACACGTTTCCAGAGGATACGACGTTGGTCAATTCCCAACTCATTTCCTTGGTGCAAGTGGTTGTCAATCAAGGCAGAAAGAGCATTGTTGGCAGTCGTAATGGCATGCATGTCTCCAGTGAAGTGGAGGTTGATGTCTTCCATTGGCAGAACTTGGGCGTAACCACCACCAGCAGCACCACCCTTAATCCCCATTACTGGACCAAGAGATGGTTCGCGAATAGCAATCATAGTTTTCTTGCCAATCTTGTTCAAGGCATCCGCAAGACCAATAGTAATAGTTGATTTTCCTTCACCTGCAGGCGTTGGGTTGATGGCAGTAACCAAAATCAATTTCCCAACTGGATTGCTCTCAACTGCACGAATTTTATCAAAGCTGAGCTTAGCCTTGTACTTTCCATACAACTCCAAATCATCGTAAGAAATACCAAGTTTCTCTACAACATCAACGATTGGCTTCAACTCAATACTCTGTGCGATTTCAATATCTGTTTTCATTCAAAACTCCTCTAACCTCTTATATGATAATTCATTATAACACAAAACAAGATTTTTAACATCCCAAAACTCTCTAAACGTTCGTAAATATCCCTGTTTTTAAGGTTTTTAGAGCCCTTTCTTAAATTTTATATGGCTTTATAGTTTGAAACTATAGTAAATCTTCGTTTTTACCAAAAATTTTATCACTTTCATTTTACTTACCGTTTATTTTTGTGTACAATAGTGCTATGAAAATTTTAGTTACATCGGGCGGTACCAGTGAAGCTATCGATAGCGTCCGCTCTATCACTAACCATTCTACAGGTCGCTTGGGGAAAATCATCACAGAAAATTGCTTGCTGCAGGGCATGAAGTTTGTTTGATAACGACAAAACGAGCTGTGAAGCCAGAGGCGCATCCCAACCTAAGCATTCAAGAAATTAACAATACAAACGACCTTCTCCTTGAAATGCAAGAACGTGTCAAGGACTATCAGGTCTTGATTCACTCAATGGCTGTGTCTGATTACACTCCTGTTTATATGACAGGTCTAGAGGAAGTTCAGGCTAGCTCCAATCTAGAAGAATTTTTAAGCAAACAGAATCATCAAGCTAAGATTTCTTCAACTGATGAGGTTCAGGTTTTGTTCCTTAAAAAGACACCCAAAATCATCTCTCTAGTCAAGGAATGGAATCCTGCTATTCATCTGATTGGTTTCAAACTGCTGGTTGATGTTAACGAAGACTATCTGGTTGACATTGCTAGAAAAAGTCTTATCAGGAACCAAGCTGACTTAATCATTGCGAATGACCTGACTCAAATTTCAGCAAATCAACATCGAGCAATCTTTGTTGAGAAAGATCAGCTTCAAACAGTCCAGACTAAAGAAGAAATTGCAAAACTCCTCCTTGAAAAAATTAAAGTCTATCATTCATAGAAAGGAAAGCTATGACACATATTCTCTTGGCTGTAACGGGCTCAATCGCCTCTTACAAGTCGGCAGATTTAGTCAGTTCTCTAAAAAAACAAGGCCATCAAGTTACTGTTTTAATGACTCAGGCTGCTACAGAGTTTATCCAACCTTTGACACTACAGGTACTCTCACAGAATTCCGTCCACTTGGATGTCATGAAGGAACCCTATCCTGATCAAGTCAATCATATCGAACTTGGAAAAGAAACTGATCTATTTATCGTGGCCCCTGCAACAGCTAACACTATTGCAAAACTAGCCCATGGCTTTGCGGACAACATGGTGACCAGTACGGCTCTAGCCTTGCCAAGTCATATTCCTAAAACTCATCGCTCCTGCTATGAATACAAAAATGTATGACCATCCAGCAACTCAGGCTAATCTGAAAACATTAGAAACCTACGGCTATCAGCTGATTGCTCCTAAGGAATCCCTACTAGCTTGTGGCGACCATGGACGAGGAGCTTTAGCCGACCTCACAATTATTTTAGAAAGAATAAAGGAAACTCTCGATGAAAAAACGCTCTAATATTGCACCCATTGCTATCTTTTTTGCAACCATGCTCGTGATACACTTTCTGAGCTCACTTATCTTTAACCTTTTTCCATTCCCAATCAAACCGACCATCGTTCATATTCCTGTCATTATTGCCAGCATTATCTACGGTCCACGCGTTGGTGTTACACTTGGATTTTTGATGGGGCTACTTAGCTTGACAGTTAATACGATTACAATTTTACCAACAAGCTACCTCTTCTCACCATTCGTACCAAACGGGAACATCTACTCAGCTATGATTGCCATCGTCCCACGTATTTTGATTGGTTTGACTCCTTATCTAGTCTATAAACTGATGAAAAACAAGACTGGCCTGATTCTAGCTGGTGCCCTTGGTTCACTTACCAACACAGTCTTTGTACTTGGTGGAATTTTCTATCTTTTCGGAAATGTTTTTGATGGTAATATCCAAAAACTCCTAGCAACCGTTATCTCAACAAATTCGATTGCTGAATTAGTTATTTCCGCAGTTCTAACCTCTAGCCATTGTTCCAAGACTACAAACTTTGAAAAAATAAAAAAACAATCTCCACTTTCATACTTGAAGGTGGAGATTTCGCTTTGTATAGTTTGTGTTTTTAGTGAAATGTTTACGAGTCTTTAATTAAAAAAACGACCTATAAACCCAAGTAAATCCTTGCTTTATTGTCTTGTTTATTGTACTATACTAGTGTATATACAGTTAAAAAGGAGATTCTTATGAACACACGGAAAAAGACACAATTTATGACAATGACTGCCCTCTTAACGGCTATTGCGATTTTGATTCCAATTGTTATGCCTTTCAAGATTGTCATTCCACCTGCTTCCTATACTTTAGGAAGCCACATCGCTATTTTTATTGCCATGTTCTTATCGCCCTTGATGGCTGTTTTTGTCATCCTAGCCTCTAGTTTTGGATTTTTGATGGCTGGCTATCCCATGGTTATCGTATTTCGAGCTTTTTCCCATATCTTTTTTGGGACTTTGGGGAGCTCTTTACCTACAAAAATTCCCCGATACCCTAGATAAACCAAAAGCTTCCTGGATTTTCAACTTTGTTTTAGCGCTTGTTCATGCCCTTGCTGAAGTATTAGCCTGTGTCGTTTTTTACGCAACTTCTGGTACCAATGTAGAAAATATGTTTTATGTTCTATTTGTACTAGTTGGATTTGGCACAATTATACATAGTATGGTAGACTATACATTAGCACTAGCTGTCTATAAAGTGCTTCGAAAACGCCGTTAAAAGGAAAAGCTATGACAAAAGATCGCAAACAAGCTCTGCTCCAACTCTTGAAAGAAGCTCCTAAAGCCCTTAATGGCCAAAGTTTGGCGGAACATTTTCATGTCACACGTCAGGTCATTGTGCAGGACATTGCAATTTTGAGAGCCGATGGCGCTCCTATCCTATCCACTAATCGTGGCTACGTCTATAAGCAAATTGATACCAATCCTTATGTCCATAAACTTTTCAGGTGAAACATGAAGTTGAAGAAATCGGTCAAGAACTCCTTGCTATCGTTGACAATGGTGGACGTGTTCAAAATACCTTGATTGACCATCCCGTTTATGGAGAAATCGAAACCTTGCTTAAACTGTCTTGTCGCAGAGATGTGCAACATTTTCTAGAACAAGTCGAGCATTCTGACTTTAGACCTCTGTCTGAATTGACAGATGGCATCCATTACCACCTAGTCGAAGCTGAAACACAACAAGACCTCCGCTATATCGAGGAGGCCTTGGATCAGCTAGGTTATTTAGTAAAGGATTAGAAAATTTTCTTTTCCCAATCGTCTTCTGTACGGCGAGGGTAGAAAAATTCAGATTTGTCAGGAGCTTCCATCATCTCCATCAAGGGTAACATATCATAGGCCAGATCTAAGTTTGGAATCTGGTCTTTTTGAATCCAATAGCTCAAATAGTAACAATGATATTTAAAAACCACATTGAATGAAAATTAACAACTACTTGCTTACTAAAAATATATCACCAGTTATGTTGATCAACATTATCCTTAGTCACAAGATAAATTGGAGAAACTGTTTCTTTTTCCAGTTTTTTCCCTTGATAATGATCTATTGCTGATTGAATAGCAATTTCACCCATCTTAGCTGGTTGCTGAGCAATAGTGGCAGTAATATCACCTTTTGCAATAGCATCATGTGCATCTGGTTGACCATCAATACCAACAATTAATACATTGCTAAGGCCAGCTGCTTTTACTGCTTGTGCAGCTCCTAACGCCATCTCATCATTCTGTGCAAAGATTGCTTGTACTTCTTTGTTTCCTTGAATCATATTTTGCGCTGTATTCAAAGCTTTTGCGCGATCAAAATTAGCGGATTGACTAGAAAGAACATCTAAATTTGTCTTTGAAATTTGTTCAAATCCTTTACCTCTATCTACAGTTGCAGAAGCGCCAGGGACTCCTGATAATTCAAAAGTTTTTGCTTTTTCTCCCAATTGCTTGGTAATAAATTCTGCAGCCATTTTACCTGCTTCTACGTTATCAGAAGCAACAGTTGTCAAGACTTCACCGCCATTACTACCGCGGTCAATTAAGATTACTGGAATATTTGCATTATTAGCAGCTTTAATAGATGTAACAATTGCATCAGAATCAACTGGATTAATTAGTAAAGCATCTACATTTTGACTAATAAAATTTTGAATATCATCTGCTTGTCTAGCAGCATCATCTTGTGCATCTGCTATCTTCAAAGTTACTTCTTTTTCCCCTGCAGCTTTTTCAAGGCCATCTTTCATAGCCACAAAATAAGGATTGTTAGTAGTAGAAATAGAAACTCCTAATTTTAATTCTTTTGCCGACTTTTGAGTCGTAGATTTATTATCATTTGATGAATTTCCTAAACCAGTTTTTCCACAAGCTACTAAAGCAAAAATAAATGTTACAAACAAAGCAAAAATGCTAATTTTTTTAATAATTTTTCATGTTATTACTCCTCGTAATATATATCTATAGGGATAGTTTCAATCCCGATTATTGTACGTCATCTAATAAATTGTTACTATTTCCAAAAAAATTGAAAATTATTCTACTGTTTTACAACTTTAAAACGATCAATCAGAACAGCAATTAAGATTACAACTCCTTTTACTACTTGTTGCCAAAATGCTGAAACACCAATAATATTAAGTCCATTATTCAAAACTCCCAATAATTAAAGCACCTATTAGAGTCCCAAGTATACGACCTTTACCTCCAGATAAAGAGGTTCCTCCAAGAACAACAGCTGCAATAGCATCCATTTCATAACTAGCACCTGCTGTTGGTTGAGCAGAACTTAAGCGTGATGTTATAATTAATCCAGAAATTGAAGCCATAATACCTGATATTGAATAAATGATAATTTTCACTTTATTTAATTTCACACCTGATATATATGCTGCTTTTTCATTCCCCCCTATAGCATATACAGATTTACCAAATGCTGTTTTATGAAGTAAAACATATAAAACAATAAATACAATAAACATAATAATTACAGGAAATGGAATTCCTACTATGTAACCTTGCCCCAAAAATTGAAATAAGAATGTATCACTTAATCCTTTTGTAATAGGATTCCCATTTGTATAAACAAGTGTTGCTCCCCTAAAAATAGTCATAGTCGCTAAAGTGACGATAAATGGAGCTAATTTCCCGTAGGAAATCAATAACCCATTCATCATACCTAGAATGCAACCCAAAATTAAAGAGATGAGAATTGCTAACGTAACAGGCATTCCAGATCCTAATAAACCAGCTGTTAGCGCACTGGATAAGGCTAAAATTGATCCTACTGATAAATCGATTCCACCTGTTAGAATAACAAAAGTCATTCCAAAAGCAATCAGTGCATTTGATGTTACTTGCAATAGTAAATTTAACAGATTATTTGCTGTTAAAAAATTTGAATTGATAATAGTGATGACAGCCATTAAAATTATCAATGCTATTACTGTTGTCAATTCTGACATATACTTCATAGTATTTTTCACACTATTGTCCTCCTGTAGCTAGTTGCATAACTTTTTCTTGTGTAGCTTCTCGACGTGTTAATTCCCCACTAATTCTACCTTCATGCATGACCATAATGCGATCACTGACTCCAATCACTTCTGGTAAATCTGAAGAGACCATAATAATCGGTACACCTCGTTCAGCTAATTCATTCATTAATTGGTAAATTTCACGCTTAGCTCCAACATCTACCCCACGAGTTGGCTCATCTAAAATCAGTACTTTTGGTGCAATACCTATCCATTTTGCTAAAACTACTTTCTGTTGATTACCACCAGAAAGTGTCCCAACTTCCTTATCTGGATAACCTGATTTAATTTGTAACCTATCAATTAAGCGTTGTACAAATATATCACTTGTTTTATTATCGAAATGCCATTTTTAACAAAATCACGAGTACTAGGTAAAGTCATATTATCTTTAATAGAAAAATCTAAAATCAATCCCTCATCTTTACGATCTTCTGTTAAGAAACCAATTCCATGCTTAATTGCTTCAAAAGGATTTTTAATTATCAGTTGTTCTTCGTTTATTATAATTTGACCAGATTTTAAAGAATCAATTCCAAAAATTGCTCGCATTATTTCAGTACGACCAGCACCCATCAAACCAGAAAAACCAAGAATTTCCCCTTGACGTACATAGAAAGAAATATCCGTAAAAGCATCACCAGAAAGATTCTTAGCTTGAAAAACAATATTCCCAATCTCAGCCTTTTTTTCTGGATAATAATCTTCTAATTCACGCCCCACCATCTTTTGAACTAATTCATCCGCATTAGTTAACTTCGTTTTCTTGGTATCAATTACAAACCCATCCCTCATAACAGTTATAAGATCTGTAATCTTAAAGATTTCTTCCATCCGATGTGAAATATACACAATACCTACACCATCAGATTTTAATCCTTCTATCACTTTAAAAAGTGTTTCAGTTTCACGATCAGTTAAAGCTGCTGTGGGTTCATCCATAATTAACAAGGAAACTTCTGATAATAAACATTTTGCTATTTCTATCATTTGTTGTTGTCCGACTGATAATTGACCAATGATTGCATCGAGAGGAATAGATATATTAAGACGTTTAAATGCTTCTTTAGCTTTCCTTTCCATACTAGCTTTATCTAGAAACCCAATCGAATTTTTAATTTCTCTTCCTAAAAAAAGATTATCAAGTACAGTCATATCTGGCCAAGTATTCATTTCTTGATGAATAAAACTCAGTCCAAACCGTTCTGCCTCTTGAGGATTAGAAAATGTTTTTTCTTTTCCATCAATAAAAATAGTTCCTGAAGTAGCTGGAAAAAGTCCAGTTAAAATATTCATTAAGGTTGATTTGCCTGCACCATTCTCTCCCATTAAAGCATGAACTTCTCCTGAATTAAGAACCAAATCAATACTTTCTAAAACACGATTATTCCCAAAAGATTTTGAAATGTTCTTCATTTCAATTTTCATAGGCAACTCCCTTCTAAATAATAACTCCTGATTGCAAGATTATATTCGAATATGGTGTATCTTCCCCAGTGCGAATAACTGCCTTAACTTTAGTATTCATAGCTTTCAATTCTTCATGACTAATATATTCAATAATTATATTCGATCCTAAAAGATCTAGAACTGCTTGCCACTGTTCTTTGTTTTTTTCCTTTAATTTCTTCTGCTAAGAAAATTTTTTCAATAAGTACATGATCTGAATATTCTTTTAAAACTTCTAAAAAACTTGGACTACCTTTTCTTAATGCTAAATCAATTTTATCAACACCTTTTGGAACTGGCAATCCTAAATCTCCGATACAAACCAAATCCATATGACCTAAATCATCAGCTAGTTTTCGCTATATTACTATTTAAAATCCCATATTTCTTCATATCCTGAATGCTCCTTTATTTCTTTCAAACTCGGCATGCCTCCTTGCGCTCCAAATCTTTGAACAGAAAGATGTGAAGCAATCGTTGCAAAGGACAATGCAACATTCATCTCTTTTCCTTTTGAGATAGCATAAGCAAAAGCACCATTAAACGTATCTCCTGCTCCTGTAGTATCAACTACTTCTGCTTTTATAGCAGGAATCTTTCTGAACTGCTGTCCCATCATAATAAATAGAACCTTCAACTCCTAATGTCACAATCATTTTATTAGGATAAATTTTAATAATTTCTTCTAATTTCTTATCTGGAAAAAAAGCTCTGAACATTCATGCTCATTAGGAGTAATAAAATCACAAAAAGGAATCATCTCTATGTCTGTTTCTCTAGCTGGTGCAGGATTGTAAAGCACCTTAACTTTGAATTTTCTTGACAAAATTTAGCTATAGATAAGTTGGCTTCATGTGGTATTTCATTCTGTAATACAACAATACTTGCATCACTAATCAATTCCCACTCATTTTTCCAATCATTTGTTTTAACTAAATTATTAGCTCCGGGATAATAAATAATCCTATTATCACCTCCATATAAAGTAATTTGTGCAACTCCTGTAGATTGTGGTACCGTTCCCACATATGCTGTAGAAATATTATTATTTTGCAGATTACTTAATAAATCTGCTGAAAAAATATCTTCTCCTACGTTCCCAAATATGTAAATATTATCTTCAACACTGGATAATCTACCAATAGCTACAGCTTGATTTGCACCTTTTCCACCTGGAACTATATTAAATGAATCCCCAAAAATCGTTTCACCTCCTTCTGGAATCCTTTTTGTTCTCATAACTAAGTCCATTGAAATGCTTCCAACAACAACAATTTTACTCATTTCTTTCTCCTTAATGTATTTCTTTCTATGTACCTAACAGGGAGTTTAATTTTAGCTTCATCTATAGAGAACTTATTTGCCATATTATAGATTAGCTTTGCAGCCTGTTCTCCCATTTTATATGATGATTGGTGGATAGTTGATAAAGAAGGATAAATAAATTGACTAAGTACAATATCATCATAACCAATGATTTGAATATCATCTGGAATTTTTTTCCCAATTGCTAAAATTTCATGAATATAAGCTATCGCATGAATATCAGAAGGTGCTATAATACTATCAATATTTGGATTTCTTTTTAGATTCTCTTTAGCTTCTTTTTGAATTTTTTCAAAGTCAAAACGTTTCACTTTCTTCAATACAAATTTCTAAATTTTTATTCCTCAAATAGTTTAAACTTGCTTCAAATCGTTCCGCAATATTCTCAGCTTTATCATCTAAAACTTTGATGATCATAACCTGCTCAGCGCCAGCATTCCAAATTGCTTTAGCAGCCAAACGTCCACCCAACTGATTATCAGAAAAAACACCATAGCCTGTATCTTTACTAATCCGGTCAACCACAACAACAGGTAATGTTAGATTTGGAAATTCCTTTGTAAAGTCAAGTGTTGTTATAATACCAGCTGCATTTGTTTTTAACAAAAGGTTTATATATTCTTCTAACGAATCATGATCTGAAATAGTACCAACCATAATCCTATAACCTTTATCTTTCAAATATGATTCGGCTCCTCGAACCAATCTTGGGAAGAAGGGATTAGAAATATCTGGCAATAAGAGTCCTACCATTTGATTTTTTTTAGTTTTTAAAGATTGTGCTAATACATTTGGTGTGTAATTTAATTTCTTGATAGCATTTTTTATCTTTTCTCTCGCATCATCTCCGACATAGCCTTTTTTCGAAATATATCTTGAAACTGTTGACTTTGATACTCCAGCTTCTTCAGCAACCTGTTTTATTGTAGTCATCACTCCTCCTTTTTTTATTGTGGAACCGTTCCCTTATTTATATAGTAAGCGTTTTTTTTGTTTTTGTCAATACTTTTTTAGAAATATTTTAAATTTATTTCAGAGTATATATTTTTTTCCTAATCTTCTATTACTATTAGATACGAAACACAACAAGACCTCCACTATATCGAGGAGGCCTTGGATCAGCTCGGTTATTTAGTAAAAGACTAGAAAATTTTCTTTTCCCAATCGTCTTCTGTACGGCGAGGGTAGAAAAATTCAGATTTGTCAGGAGCTTCCATCATCTCCATCAAAGGTAGCATATCATAGGCCAGATCCAAGTTTGGAATCTGGTCTTTTTGCACCCAAGAAACTTCTCCTTCATCTGAAGAGCGAAGGGTACCAGAGAACTCAGTTGCCTTATAACAAACGACAATATAGCGCCCACCTGTATCCAGTGGCCAATTTTTTTAATGCCGACAAGTTGAGGATTTTGGATAGTCAACCCTGTTTCTTCATAGATTTCACGAATGACAGACTCTGCGAAAGACTCGCCATTTTCTACATGGCCTCCAGGAAAGGCATAACCAGACCAGCGATTGTTTTCAGGAGCGCGATACTGCATCACCACGCGCTGAGTTTCAAGATCTTCAATCAGACAAATGTTTGTTAAAATCGTTAATTGGGAACGGGACATATTTTCTCCTTTAGGTAATATTCTAATCCAACGCCTTGACTTCCAGCATCATATCACGGATCTGAGCTGCTAGTTCAAAGTCAAGCACTTCGACGGCTTCTTGCATTTGTTTTTCGAGTTTCTTGACTAGTTCTTTGCGCTCTTGTTTGATTGAGGCTATTGATGTCAACTTCCTTGTCTTCTTCCTTAGAAACTGCCTTGGTCACAGCAATCAGGTCACGGATTTCTTTCTTAATTGTTTGTGGAACGATACCGTGTTCTTCATTATAGGCCATCTGGGAATTTTTTGCGACGACGGGCAGTTTCATCGATAGCACGTTGCATAGACTGGGTAACCGTGTCCGCATACATGATGACATGACCTTCACTGTTACGAGCAGCACGACCAATGGTCTGGATGAGGCCACGCTCATTACGAAGGAAACCTTCCTTGTCAGCATCGAGAATAGCTACGAGACTCACTTCAGGTACGTCAATCCCTTCACGAAGGAGGTTGATTCCGACCAAGACGTCAAAGACACCCAAGCGCAGGTCACGGATAATCTCCGTCCGTTCTAAAGTCTTGATATCCGAGTGCATGTACTTAACCTTGATACCCATTTCCTTGAAGTAGTCGGTTAAGTCCTCTGCCATTTTCTTAGTCAAGGTTGTGATAAAGGTACGTTCGTTCTTTTCAACACGGGCATTGATTTCACCCAAGAGGTCATCAATCTGTCCCATAGTTGGACGTACTTCCACCTCAGGATCCAATAGCCCTGTCGGACGAATGATTTGCTCAATCACTGTCTCAGTCTGTTCATTTTCATAGTCACCTGGTGTCGCTGAAACGTAAACAATCTGATGAACATGGCTTTCAAACTCCTCCCGACGGAGAGGACGATTGTCCAAGGCTGACGGCAAACGGAAACCATAATTTAACCAGCATTTCCTTACGAGAACGGTCTCCATTGTACATGCCTTTGATTTGTCCCATGGTCATGTGACTCTCGTCAATCATGATCAAGAAATCATCTGGGAAGAAGTCGAGAAGCGTATAAGGAGGCTCACCTTCGCTCCGTCCATCCATGTGACGTGAATAGTTTTCAACCCCATTGGTATAGCCCATCTCACGCAACATTTCAATATCATACTCTGTCCGCTGTTTCAAACGTTGGGCTTCAAGCAATTTACCTTCCTTTCTCAAAGATAGCTAACTGCTCCTCCAACTCTGCTCTGAATCTTTAGCAATGGCAACTTCCATGTGGTCGTCATTGGTCACAAAGTGAGTAGCTGGGAAAATCGCCAAATGATCCACTTCTCCCAAGACCTGACCTGTCAGAGCCTCAACCTCACGGATACGGTCAATTTCGTCTCCAAAAAATTCTACTCGAAAGGCGTGTTCATCACGGGAAGCTGGGAAAATCTCCACTACATCCCCACGCACACGAAATCTTCCCCGTTGGAAATCAATATCATTTCGCTCAAACTGGATGTCAACTAAGTCATTCAAGAGTTTATCACGAGAAATCTCTAGACCTGGACGAAGACTAACAACACTATCAGCGTATTCCTTGGGCGAACCCAAACCATAGATACAAGAGACAGAGGCAACGACAATGACATCATTACGCTCCAAAAGAGCTGAAGTCGCTGAGTGGCGGAGCTTGTCAATCTCGTCATTGACAGAGCTATCCTTCTCAATATAGGTATCGCTAGAAGGGACATAGGCCTCAGGTTGGTAATAATCATAGTAAGATACGAAGTACTCAACAGCATTTTCAGGAAAAAATTCCTTAAACTCCCCATAGAGCTGTCCTGCTAGAGTTTTATTGTGGGCAATAACCAGAGTGGGTTTATTGACTTTGGAAATGACCTGACTCATGGTATAGGTCTTCCCTGTTCCAGTCGCCCCCATCAGAATCTGAGCTTTTTCTCCACCCTCGATATTATCAACCAACTGTTCGATAGCTTGGGGTTGATCTCCTGATGGTTGATATTTTGATACTAGTTTAAATTGATTGTCTGTAATGCGATTAATCATAAGAATCCTCTCTCCATGTGCTATTCCTATTTTAGCATACTTGTAGCATTTTCACGAAGAAAAGGACGGACCGAAGTCACATCCTTTCATTTTCTTTCTTTAATTGGTAAGCGAGATAGACAATCAGCAGTAGCAAGACTAGACTTGTCATGATAGAACCTTCTATCCCAAAAGAACCACCTGATAGCCAGCCTTGATCGCCTTGTGGTAAAAAGGTCATCAATGACGTTCCTGATGGTTGACCACTAACTAAAATCCCAAAGAGATTTCCCTGAGCAAAATTCCAAGCGCCATGAATACCTGCAACACCCCAAACTGTATCAGTTTTGAGAAGGTAAAGAGACATGGCAACTCCGAATAAGAAGAGATTCACTAGAGATAAAGGTGTAAGACCAGAATTCCCCACATGAAGCAGGGTAAAGAATAGGCTAGATATAAGAACAGCAAGTTTTAGATTGGTTCTTGAGGCCAATTGAGGAAGGAGCCAAGCACGGGACACCACTTCTTCTGCTGTCCCCTGTAAAATCCAAAATGGGATAGTAAAGACAACAAAGGAAATGGAATAAGGATTCAAGTGAATGGACTCAAAACGATATTGCCCTAATGCTACTAAACCTAACAAGGTCAGAAGAAAAAGTGCCAGGCCTAGGCAAAATCCTTTAAGAAGATTGCTGAGGAAATTTTCTCTATAAAATCCCAAGGTTCGAATAGGTCTTTTCTCCACTTTTCTAGTCCACCTGAACACAGTGTTGAGAACGAAACCAAAGGCCAGCAATTCTAAAATTAAACGAAAATCACCTGTTTTATCCGTCAAGCTCTGATGCAAGGTCTGCAAGTAGCTTGCAAGATTTTGACCAACCTCTCCAAAATTTCTAGCAAGTCCGATGAGAGCTAACAAACTAATACCGTACAGAGTATAAGCCACAAACTCTCCTATGAAGACAAAAGCAAAGGCTAACAAGGGGCTTGTGTAAATGTTTAAACTCATTTTTGAAGCTTGGAAGTCTTTAAATATTCTTTTGTTCTTCATATCCCTGTCCTCTTTTCTTCTATATATACTATTATTATAGCACTTTTTAATAGCAATTCAAGAAAGAAAAGGAAAAAATAATGTTATATTTTCTGACACAGAAATATAAAAATTTGCCTTTTTTTACTTTTTCTGATATAATGGGAAAATATTCGGAAAAGGAGACTAAAAATGAAGAAAAAATTTCTAGCATTTTTGCTAATTTTATTCCCAATTTTCTCATTAGGTATTGCGAAAGCAGAAACTATTAAGATTGTTTCTGATACCGCCTATGCACCTTTTGAGTTTAAAGATTCAGATCAAACTTATAAAGGAATTGATGTTGACATTATCAATAAAGTCGCTGAGATTAAAGGATGGAACATTCAGATGTCCTATCCTGGATTTGACGCAGCGGTGAATGCAGTTCAAGCTGGGCAAGCTGATGCCATCATGGCAGGGATGACAAAGACTAAAGAACGTGAAAAAGTCTTTCACCATGTCTGATACTTACTATGATACAAAAGTTGTTATTGCAACTACAAAGGCACACAAGATTAGTAAATATGACCAATTAACTGGCAAAACCGTTGGTGTTAAAAACGGAACTGCTGCTCAACGTTTTCTTGAAACAATCAAAGATAAATACGGCTTCACTATTAAAACATTTGACACTAGTGATTTGATGAACAACAGCTTGAGTGCTGGTGCCATCGATGCCATGATGGATGACAAACCTGTTATCGAATATGCCATCAACCAAGGTCAAGACCTCCATATTGAAATGGATGGTGAAGCTGTAGGAAGTTTTGCTTTCGGTGTTAAAAAAGGAAGCAAATACGAGCATCTAGTTACTGAATTTAACCAAGCCTTGGCTGAAATGAAAAAAGATGGTAGTCTTGATAAAATCATCAAGAAATGGACTGCTTCATCATCTTCAGCAGTGCCAACTACAACTACTCTAGCAGGATTAAAAGCCATTCCTGTTAAAGCTAAATACATTATTGCCAGCGATTCTTCTTTTGCACCTTTTGTTTTCCAAAACTCAAGTAACCAATTTACTGGTATTGATATGGAATTGATTAAGGCAATCGCTAAAGACCAAGGTTTTGAAATTGAAATCACCAACCCTGGTTTTGATGCTGCTATCAGTGCTGTTCAAGCTGGTCAAGCCGATGGTATCATTGCTGGTATGTCTGTCACTGATGCTCGTAAGGCAACTTTTGACTTCTCAGAATCATACTACACTGCCAATACTATCCTTGGTGTCAAAGAATCAAGCACCATTGCTTCTTATGAAGATTTGAAAGGGAAGACAGTTGGTGTTAAAAACGGAACTGCTTCTCAAACCTTCCTAACAGAAAATCAAAGCAAATACGGTTACTAAAATCAAAACCTTTTGCTGATGGTTCTTCAATGTATGACAGTTTAAACACTGGTGCCATCGATGCCGTTATGGATGATGAACCTGTTCTCAAATATTCTATCAGCCAAGGTCAAAAATTGAAAACTCCAATCGCTGGAACTCCAATCGGTGAAACAGCCTTTGCCGTTAAAAAAGGAGCAAATCCAGAATTGATTGAAATGTTCAACAACGGACTTGCAAACCTTAAAGCAAATGGAGAATTCCAAAAAATTCTTGATAAATACCTAGCTAGCGAATCTTCATCTGCTTCAACAAGCACTGTTGATGAGACAACTATCTGGGGCTTGCTCCAAAACAACTACAAACAACTCCTTAGTGGGCTTGGTATCACTCTTGCTCTAGCTCTTATCTCATTTGCTATTGCCATTGTTATCGGGATTATCTTCGGTATGTTTAGCGTTAGCCCATACAAATCTCTTCGTGTAATCTCTGAAATTTTCGTTGACGTTATCCGTGGTATTCCATTGATGATTCTTGCAGCCTTCATCTTCTGGGGAATTCCAAACTTCATCGAGTCCATCACAGGCCAACAAAGTCCAATTAACGACTTCGTAGCTGGTACTATTGCCCTCTCACTCAACGCAGCAGCTTATATCGCTGAAATCGTTCGTGGTGGTATTCAGGCCGTTCCAGTTGGCTCAAATGGAAGCCAGCCGAAGCTTGGGGTATCTCTTATGGAAAAACCATGCGTAAGATTATCTTGCCACAAGCAACTAAATTGATGTTGCCAAACTTTGTTAACCAATTCGTTATCGCTCTTAAAGATACAACCATCGTATCTGCTATCGGTTTGGTTGAACTCTTCCAAACTGGTAAAGATTATCATTGCCCGTAACTACCAAAGTTTCAAGATGTATGCAATCCTTGCTATCTTCTATCTTGTAATTATCACACTTTTGACTAGACTAGCGAAACGCTTAGAAAAGAGGATTCGTTAATGGCAAAATTAAAAATTGATGTAAATGACTTACATAAGCAATATGGAAAAAATAAGGTCCTAAAAGGAATTACGACTAAGTTCTATGAAGGAGATGTTGTTTGTATCATCGGTCCTTCAGGTTCTGGTAAAGTCAACCTTCCTCCGTAGCCTTAATCTTCTAGAAGAAGTCACTAGCGGTCACATCACTGTGAACGGTTATGACTTAACTGAAAAAACTACCAACGTTGACCACGTCCGTGAAAATATCGGAATGGTTTTCCAACACTTCAACCTCTTCCCACACATGTCTGTATTGGACAACATTACCTTTGCTCCTATTGAGCACAAGTTGATGACTAAGGAAGAAGCTGAGAAATTGGGAATGGAGTTGCTTGACAAAGGTTGGGCTAGCAGATAAAGCTAATGCTAACCCAGATAGCCTATCAGGTGGTCAAAAACAACGTGTGGCCATCGCTCGTGGACTAGCAATGAATCCAGACATCATGCTCTTTGATGAACCAACTTCTGCCCTTGACCCTGAGATGGTCGGGAGACGTACTAAACGTTATGAAGGAATTGGCTGAACAAGGCATGACCATGATTATCGTAACCCATGAGATGGGATTTGCTCGTCAGGTTGCCAACCGCGTTATCTTTACTGCAGATGGTGAATTCCTTGAAGACGGAACACCTGATCAAATCTTTGATAACCCTCAACACCCACGTCTGAAAGAGTTCTTGGACAAGGTCTTAAACGTCTAAACTTAAACTGTAAGGATTTCCTTGCAGTTTTTTTCTATCTCGTATTGGATTTTTTGATTTTTCGGAAAATTATGTTAGAATTAAGTTTATGAAATGAGGTTTCCTCATACCTAGCAAGACTAGGAATAAAAATAGAAATTAGGTAGCTAGATGTCATCTAAGGTTATTGTTACAATTTTCGGTGCGAGTGGAGACCTGGCTAAACGCAAGCTCTACCCTTCCCTTTTTAGACTTTATAAATCCGGCAATCTTTCCAAGCACTTTGCAGTTATTGGAACTGCCCGTCGTCCTTGGAGCAAGGAATATTTTGAATCTGTTGTTGTCGAATCTATCCTTGATTTGGCAGATAGTACCGAACAGGCTCAAGAGTTCGCTAGCCACTTCTACTATCAAAGTCATGATGTCAATGATACAGAACACTACATTTCTTTGCGTCAATTGCAGGCTGAACTAAATGACAAGTACCAAGCTGAAGACAACAAGCTCTTCTTCTTGTCTATGGCACCTCAGTTCTTTGGAACTATTGCCAAACACCTCAAGTCTGAAAACATCGTAGACGGTAAAGGTTTTGAGCGTTTAATCGTTGAAAAACCGTTTGGTACAGATTACGCAAGCGCAAGCAAGTTGAATGACGAGCTCCTAGCAACATTTGACGAAGAACAAATTTTCCGTATTGACCATTATCTTGGTAAGGAAATGATCCAAAGTATCTTTGCAGTTCGCTTTGCAAACTTGATTTTTGAAAACGTTTGGAACAAGGATTTTATCGACAATGTTCAAATTACCTTTGCTGAGCGCTTAGGCGTAGAAGAACGTGGTGGCTACTATGATGAATCTGGTGCCCTCCGTGACATGGTACAAAACCATACTCTACAACTTCTTTCTCTCCTTGCTATGGACAAGCCAGCAAGCTTCACAAAGGACGAGATTCGCGCTGAGAAGATTAAGGTCTTTAAAAACCTCTATCATCCAACAGATGAAGAGCTTAAAGAACACTTTATCCGTGGTCAATACCGTTCAGGTAAGATTGATGGAATGAAATACATCTCTTATCGTAGCGAGCCAAATGTTAATCCAGAATCAACAACTGAAACCTTTGCGTCTGGTGCCTTCTTTGTAGACAGCGATCGATTCCGTGGTGTTCCTTTCTTCTTCCGTACGGGTAAACGTCTGACTGAAAAAGGAACTCATGTCAACATTGTCTTTAAACAAATGGATTCTATCTTTGGTGAGCCACTTGCTCCAAACATTTTGACCATCTATATCCAACCAACAGAAGGATTCTCTCTTAGCCTAAATGGGAAACAGGTAGGAGAAGAATTTAACTTGGCTCCTAACTCACTTGATTACCGTACAGATGCGACCGCAACTGGTGCTTCTCCAGAACCATACGAGAAAATTGATTTATGATGTCTTAAATAACAACTCAACTAACTTTAGCCACTGGGATGAAGTTGGTGCGTCATGGAAATTGATTGACCGTATCGAAGAACTCTGGGCTGAAAATGGTGCCCCACTTCATGACTATAAAGCTGGAAGCATGGGACCTCAAGCAAGCTTTGACTTACTTGAAAAATTCGGTGCCAAATGGACTTGGCAACCAGATATCGCCTATCGTCAAGATGGTCGTTTAGAATAAAAAAATTTCCTGCAAGTTTATACCTTGCAGGATTTTTGCTTTTGATTAGATTAAGCCTTCCAAGAGACCTTTCATAAAGTTTTCTGAGTTAAATTCTCCAATATCATCAATTTTTTCACCAAAACCAATCAACTTAACTGGAATATTGAGTTCTTCACGGATGGCTAGAACAACACCACCTCGAGCAGTTCCATCAATCTTAGTCAAGACAATTCCTGTTAAAGGAGTGATTTTTGAAAATTCTTTGGCCTGTACCAGGGCATTTTGACCAGTTGAAGCATCTAATGCTAAGAAGGTTTCATGCGGTGCTTCTGGTACAACACGCTTGATGATGCGTCCAATCTTTCTCCAACTCAGCCATAAGGTTATCCTTATTTTTGCAAACGACCAGCAGTATCAATCATGAGAATATCGATACCTTCAGCCACGGCACGTTCCATACCATCAAAGACCACACTGGCTGGGTCAGCTTTCAGGTCCAGTCACAACTGGAACGTCAACACGACGGCCCCATTCAGCAAGCTGGGCTACTGCTCCTGCACGGAAGGTATCTGCCGCAACCAGCATGACCTTTTTACCAGCTTGTTTATAGCGGTGAGCTAGTTTCCCAATAGAAGTTGTTTTCCCAACACCATTAACACCAACAAAGAGCATGACTGTCAAGCCATCTTGGAAGTGGATTCTTTCATCGTAGTTGCCACCTTTTTCATAAAGTTCAACCAATTTCTCAATGATGACACGGCGTAGTGCGTCGGGTTTCTTGGCGTTTTCAAGCTTGGCTTCGTAGCGTAACTCCTCTGTTAAGTTAGAAGCGACTTGGACACCAACGTCACTCATGATCAGTAATTCTTCCAGTTCCTCGAAAAATTCTTCGTCAACAGAACGGAAGTTGGCAAAGAAGGCGTTCAAGCGGGCACCAAATCCTGTACGAGTTTTCTTAAGACTACGGTCATATTTTTCCTGAACAGTTTCTTCTACTTGAGGCCTTTCTGGTTCAAGAACTTCAGAACTATTTTCTTCTACAGTCTCTAGGAGCTCAGTATTCTCTTCCTCTGTGACTTCTTCTGAGTTTGGTAATTCTTCTATTTCTTCTTGAGAAACCTCTACAACTGGCTCTGAATCATAATTTTCTTCAACTGCCTCTTGATTTTCGTCTTCTTCAAACACAGCTTCTTCAGAACTTTCAACCTCTGCTTCTTCTTGAGGAACTTCCTCAGCTTCTGTGAAGGCAGGCTCAATATCTTCAGACAAATCAAGATTTTCCAGAGCTTCTTTTACAACTTCTTCGATTTTAGGTTCTTCTTTTTTTCCGAATAGACGGTCAAATAATCCCATATCTTAGTTCTCCTTTAGCACGTATTCTTCGATAGCCCAGACGACAGCTTCCTCATCATTGGTCATTGGAGTTACCACATTTGCGACTGACTTAACTTCAGGAACAGCGTTTTGCATGGCAACACCGAGCCCTGCCCACTCAATCATAGAAAGGTCATTGGCCTCATCTCCACAAGCCATGACTTGGCTTTGATCGATTCCAAGATGGCTGATTAGTTTTGCCAAACCTGTTGCTTTGTGAACATTCTTTGGTGACCACTCTAGCAACATTTCACGTGATTTAAAGATTTCATATTGATCAAACAATTCTGGAGAAATCTTCTGAATGGCTGCATCCAAGGGTTCTTGAGCAAAGGCAGTCACGCATTTGTTGTAGGTCATTTGACTAGACAAGTCTGCAAAGTCCACTGGAACAAAGGTCAAAGCTGGATTGAATTTGGCATAAAGACTTTCTTGGTCCGATTGGATTTGATAAACAGTTCCTTCTGAAATAGCATCAAGAGGCAGTGATAATTTCTCTGTTTCCTCATACAAGCGTGCCACATCATCATATGAAAAGACTGTCTTATCAAGGATTTCACCTGTATTTTTCTGAACTAATCCACCATTAAAAGTAATGGTATACTCATCTTCGTGGCCGTCAGTCCCTAGCTCATGGAGGAAGAAATCCATAGCTTTTAAGGGACGACCAGTTGTCAATACAACCTTAATACCACGATCACGCGCTGCTTTCAAGGTTGCCTTGGTACGATCCGTCAACCTTTTATCAGTAGTCAGCAAGGTCCCGTCCAAGTCCAATGCAATCAATTTTATATCTGCCATTATAAGCCCTCCATATAAGCTATAACCGACTGGTCCTTATGGTGACCAATCACAGTCTCTGCTAATTCTAAAATTTCAGGTCGTGCATTTTCAGGAGCTACAGGATGTCCCACAACCTGCATCATATGCAAGTCATTTAGATTGTCTCCAAAAGCCATAACCTGATCCATTGTGATGCCAAGTTTTTTAGCCAATTCAACAATGGCCACTCCCTTATCGACATAGTCCAGAACAATATCAATAGATTCAAAGCCAGTTGTCATGGCCTTAACACCAGGAACATGTTCATTGACCCAAGCTTCTCCAGCTTCTAGCGTTTCTTCTGTGAAGTTGGTTGTAAATTTGAAAATATCATCTGTGATATCTTCCAAACTCGCTACTTTTTGGATATTTTCATTATAGTGCTGACTCACTTTTAAATAGGTCTCATCAACCGTATCTAGCACATAAGAGCCTTTTTCCCCCGTCAAGAGCAGTTTATTGATGTCTACATAAGGTGACGTTTTCAGCTTTTCAAAAGTCGTCAGATAAAAGTCACGAGACATAGTCGCTTCATACAAATCCTGACCTTGATACTCTACCAAACTGCCATTTTCCGCGATGAAAATAATATCATCACGTACATCAGCAAATAATTTTTCTAAGGATAGAAATCCGCGCCCTGAAGCTACCGCAAAGTAAATTCCTTTTTCCTTGTAGGAAACCAAGAGAGACTTGAGGCGGTCCATATCAAAGCGTCCTTTCTCATCTAGGAAGGTTCCGTCCATATCCGTTGCTACTAGTTTAATCATAAATTCTTCATACTCCAATTAATAAATCCATCTTCTATTATACCATAGAAAAAGCAATAGCGCCTAATCCATTTGAGATTAGACGCTTGATAAACATAAGCGCGTCATAACAAGGTATCTATCATTCATGGAAGACCTCCTGTATACTATTAGTAAAGTAAAACTATTGGAGGATATTGTAATGCCACAACCTATTGTTCCTGTAGAGGTTCCACAATCTCATCGTTTTGATTCTAAAAAGAGAAATGATCTTCTGCTTACAGTTCGTATTGGAAAGCTTGAACTCAGTTTTTTCAAGCTCTCAATCAAGAAATGATAGAAAAACTTTTGGATAAGGTGTTGCTCTATGGCAATTCATCTATCTAGCCTAGGGCAGGTCTATCTCGTTTGTGGGAAAACCGATATGAGACAAGGCATTGATTCACTAGCTTATCTCGTTAAAACCCACTTTGAATTAGATCCCTTTTCAGGTCAAGTCTTTCTCTTTTGTGGTGGACGTAAAGACCGCTTTAAAGCCCTTTACTGGGATGGTCAGGGATTTTGGCTACTTTATAAACGCTTTGAGAACGGTAAACTGACTTGGCCAAGTACAGAAAAGGATGTCAAAGCTCTCACACCTGAACAAGTAAACTGGCTTATGAAAGGCTTTTCTATCACTCCCAAAATAAATTCATCAGAAAGTCGTGATTTCTATTGAAATGAGGACTTTCTTTTTAGTATAGTGAATTGAAATAAGATATGAACATCTCTATCAGGAAAGTCAAATTAATTTATAGAAATATTTTAGCAGTCAAGGTGTACTGTTATAGATTCAATACACTATATAATAAAGTTAGGAAATAAGGAGGAAAGTCTATGGGAGAAGATTGAAAATCATTCAACAACAGAGTGCTATAATTGATAGTCTCACCAATGAACTTGCCCTTCTGCGTGAACAAGTGGCTTATCTAACGCAAAAGCTCTATGGAAAATCCTCTGAGAAAAGTGTTTGCCCCTCTGGACAACTCAGTCTTTTTGAGGAGGAACAAAATCTGGAAGAAGACTCTGACTTACCCAGTTGAAAGAGAAGAAATCACCTACAAACGTAAGAAAGTTAAAGGGAAACGTCAATCTCTTCTTGCCCAATTTAATTCAGAAGAAGTTCATCATCGCTTAGAGGTCTGCATTTGCCCTAACTGTCAGGGAGAGCTAAAAGAAATTGGAGCGAGCCTTCAAGGACAAGAATTGGTCTTTATTCCTGCGCAATTAAAAAGAGTTGATCATATTCAACACGCTTACAAGTGCCAAGCATGCAGTAAGAATAATCCAAGTGATAAAATTGTAAAAGCTCCTGTCCCTAAAGCCCCTTTGGCGCATAGCCTTGGCTCAGCCTCTATTATCGCTCACACCATCCATCAGAAGTTTAATCTGAAGGTACCCAATTATCGCCAAGAAGAAGATTGGGCTAAGATGGGTTTACCAATCACACGTAAGGAAATTTCTAATTGGCATATCAAGACGAGTCACTATTATTTGGAGCCCCTTTATAATCTTTTACGAGAAAAGTTGTTAGAACAATCTCTTCTTCATGCGGATGAAACCTCTTATCGGGTTTTAGAGAGTGATAGCCATCTGACCTACTATTGGACCTTTTTGTCAGGGAAAACTGAGGAACAAGGCATCACTCTTTACCATCATGATCAGCGTCGGAGTGGTTCGGTAGTACAAGAATTCCTAGGAGATTATTCTGGATATGTGCATTGTGATATGTTGCGGCAGTAACTTAGGACTTTAGTCCTCTAGTTCTGCCTATGCGATAGCAGTCCAAGGTTTAGGAGCAAGGCGACGCTAAGCTTGGTAAACTGCGAACCGCTAGAAGCTTATCGTCAACTGGAAGAAGCTGAACTTGTTGGATGTTGGGCGCATGTGAGAAGGAAGTTTTTTGAAGCGACCCCCAAGCAAGCAGATAAATCATCCTTAGGAGCTAAAGGTTTAGCTTATTGTGACCAGTTATTTGCCTTGGAAAGAGACTGGGAGGTTTTGCCAGCTGATGAACGACTACAGAAACGTCAAGAAGAGCTCCACCCCCTAATGGAAGACTTCTTTGCTTGGTGTCGGCGTCAGTCAGTTTTACCTGGTTCAAAACTAGGAAGGGCAATTGAATACAGTCTCAAGTATGAAGAAACCTTTAAGGCCATTTTGAAAGACGGGCATCTGGTCCTTTCCAATAATCTAGCTGAACGTGCCATTAAATCATTGGTTATGGGACGTAAAAATTGGTTGTTTTCTCAAAGTTTTGAAGGAGCTAAAGCAACAGCTATTATTATGAGTTTGTTGGAAACAGCTAAACGTCATCAACTAAATAGTGAAAAATATCTATCCTATCTTCTAGAATGTCTTCCAAACGAGGAAACTCTCGTAAACAAAGAGGTTTTAGAGGTTTATTTACCATGGATTAAAGTTGTACAAGAAAAGTGCAAATAAGAAATCTCCAGATTAGGAACTGTCAATGAGTTCTCTAGTCTGGAGATTTTTCAATATACTTCGTTATTGGGCGCTTACAAAGATTATTACTAGATGTTTTGAATATATTCCTATTTTTTTCAGTTAAGACACCTAACACCAATAATTTTTTTGATAATTTTTTCTAAATCTTTTTCGGCTTTCTTCTCCTTTACATCATAATTATTTAATATTTCTGCTAACAAATACTCCCTAGAGATTCCATTTCTGATGCTTTCCCAAATAAATGGAGCAATACCTGTAAGGATGTGAACCTTATTATTATAAATTAGGAATAAATTGTTGTCCTGATATTTTTCAGTGACAAAAGATTCTTTTCTAACATTCTTAGTTCTCCTCTCCTTTTGATGATTTAAATTACAATATTTTTAATAAAAAAACTTTATTTCACTAATGCCACAAAATAGATTTATTCTGTGTATTGCGCAATTAATTTTTTTCGCACTCTAAGTTTATTTTTTTGACATTCTTTTTAATACTATGACTGTCTTAGCCTTTAAACTTAGTTCATCCGAAAAAAATCAATCTGATTGTATGATATCACCATTGATTCACTTAAGCTGATATTCAGCTGGTTAGATTTCTCAAGTCTGTGTATTTTTTTAATTAACCATTTTTTATTTGGATTAGTCTCACCAAAAAGTGAAAGGTAGGAACTAATGCAGTCTTCTAACAAAAGACAATGCCATATATAGAGAAGTGTCATATGCTCCTTCTTCAAAAGCTCCTTGAATATCTGTAACTCTAATACTATAATACATCCTCACTCCTAGAGGGACAATCAAATTATACTTGTTATAGTCTATAGAATTTTTTAATTTTCTAAAAAATTCTACTCCACCAAGTGGTTGCGCAAATTTTTAATCGATGAAAAAAATCATAATAAGGACTATATTTCGATCCTTGTCCTCTATTAACAAGCTCTGCATAATTCTGGATAGCATCTACTTCATGTAACTCAATGTCATAATCAACCTCTCTATATGTAATCGTTAACATTCTTTTTATGTTCACGTTTGAATAATGAAAAAAATCTTGATTTTTGATTGACAAAACTTATTTAGAACTTGATCATCAATTCTATTTAAAAATTATGAATATATCTATATCAGAGCGACTATTACCAAAACCTTCAAAAATTGAACCTGCAACAAATACTGTATTTATATTAAGAATATTGAATTCCTCGTAGATACTAAATCTCGATAATAAATTTTTCTGCTAATTTTTTTAGCATTATTATTTAAATGATTCATTAAAAACACCTCATTCTTTTTTTGTTTTTGCTATAAAAGGTACATTCTATAATTAGTAACAAACCAAGGTATATTACACAATACATGGAAAATAATTGAATAAATAATATTATGTGTAAAATAGTATATTAGAAATGAGAATAAAGATAGGATGAATAGTTTCAAGTGAAATGTTATATCATTACTCTGTCCAATATAATGAGCTAGATTAAACAATAAAGTTGTTAGTAAAAAGATAATCAATATTTCCTTTATAGAGCCTGTGATTGGGATTGTTCCTCTATAAAACAGTTCCTCTATAAGAGGCATCACGGTAACCTCGCTAAAAACGTGATAATAATTGTTCTTTCCTGACCTCCCCAAAAATATGAAAATATTGCAGGATTATTTGAATAAGATAAATTTTTAAAATCAATAAGAATATATATGATACTTAAAAATAATTGGTAATAAAATCATATAATTTATAAAAACTATATGATGGATACTTTATAATAAGAAATATAGCTAGATATGGAATATTAATACTTAATATCCTGACAATACGTAAAAGTAAATCACCTCTAATTTTTGCTTTGAATTTGATAAGATAGAGGCAAAAGCAATCCAAAAATACAACAATTATTGCTAAAACTAGTCTAATCAATGACTTCTCCTGTTTTTTAAAAAGATAAAACCATCTTAAGTATTAGACTTAAGATGGTTTTTAAAATTAACTCTATAACACAATCCTGTTAAGCCTTAACATTAATTCCAGCTGCTGATTTTAACTCAGATACTTTTAGGTGTTTGGTATTTTTTTCTTTTGCCATACACTATACTCCTTTCTAAAAATTAAGAACTACACTCTTATTATATATGATTACTATACAAGTATACTATAAATAGCAATAAAAGGCAAGTCTTTCCGTTAATATTAATAGAAATCGATACTACCATTTTTCCTTAAATGAGCCTCTCCAAGTTTTAGCACAACTATTGTAGTTAATATTATTAAAATATTAACTACTAAAAAAACCTAAAGAAAAATTGATGATATTTTTAGTAAGGATTGACCAATTAGTATTTCCCTTAGTAAAGAGATTGTATATGATAGAGGGAATAAGCTTCCAATAATTCTTACAAATTTTTGGGGATATGCTCAAAAGGTACTTGGACACCACTAAAAAGTATCTTGTGGACCTTGAATTAATACAAATAATAATGTCCCGTCTCGCATTATTATGAAAAAAAGCTTGCAATGAAGGCGGACCAAATCCATACCGCTACTATCATTATTATAATAGCTAACGTAATTTTAAGAACGGAAATAAAATCCTTTTTCGCTATATAAAAAAATACCTAAAATAAACAATAATATGAAAAACCATGAGTTACTCAAAACTAGTGAAAAACTTCTAATATATATCCACCTTATTTTTGTTAATTGGAGCTAAAAAAATATTTGGCTTAATGTACCTTGAATTCTTTTCCGAACCAAGACGCCATGAACTTTTGCACAGCATTTGAAAATAGTATAAAAAAACACAATAGCCTATAAAAATAAAATAATATAGCTGCTGTTCTGAATTAATATTGTCAATTTTTAATTTTTTTCAATAGAAACAAACTCAAATTATAAAAACGTATGGATAAAAAGAAAAAGTGGCCAAATAATAAGTGAAAATAAATAGAAGCGATTTATACTATCGTTTAATAATGTTCTCCTCAATTCAGCCCTAAACATACTAATCATCTTTATTCTCTTTCTTTAATTTAATTATAGCGTCTTCAAGAGACGGTTCAATTACTTGTAGTTTATTGAATTTGTACCCATGTGACGTTAAAGTACTTAGCACTTCTGTAACCTCTCGATCTTTTAACTTCAGCCTAAATACACACTCTCCATCCACATCAGTTATTTCACTTTCGGGAAATATATTATTCAGATTTAGTATAGACCGATCATCTGTACCAGTCTCGATAAGATTAATAATAACTTCCTTATCTAAAGAAAGCTTCTGCAGTACTTCGTCTTTCGTTCCTTCTAGTATAATTCTACCCTTGTTCAGTATATAAATATAATCACATAATTCTTCAGCTTCTGCCATATAGTGTGTTGTGAGCAAAACTCCCTTATTTTTATTATTAGCAATATCTTTAATTCTTTCTCTTAGATCCCTAGAAACACTAACATCTAATCCAATTGTAGGCTCATCTAGAAAGAGGTAGCTAGGATTGTTAAGTAATCCTTTAATGATTTGAAGACGCTGTTTCATTCCCTTCGAATATTGTTCAACTGGAATATCGCGACTTTCCCACAGACCGAACTCAATTAGTAATGGTTCTGAGATACTTAATGCATCATCCCTCGATATATTATATAGCGAGGCAAAATATACAAGATTTTCAATAGCTGTAAGACGCCAATAAAGATTTCGTTCACCACCGTTAATAACATTGATTTTTTTTCTTGTAAGAGCCAGGTCATCATTAATATCATTACCATCTAGTAAAATTTCTCCACTATCCGGTAGAAGCAATGTCGTCATCATTTTAATTAGAGTAGTCTTTCCTGCACCATTTTCACCCAAAACTCCTATAATTTTTCCTTTAGGTATATTTATTGATACATTCTTTACTGCATTCTTTTTAATTTTAGAACTGCTAAAAATTTTGCTTCTTTTTTTTATAACATAATGCTTACTTACATTTTTTACTTCTAACAACTTTTATCTCCCCTTATTTTTTAATATGAGATGTATCCAATAACTTTCTGCTCCACTTTCTTGTAGTAAAATAAACCAACAAGATAATATATTACTGCCCCTATCAAACCTTTTAAAACCACATTAAATATGTCGTTATAAGTATAGTTAGAAGTCATAAGCATACGGATAAATTCTAGTGCATGAGTCAATGGAATAAGTTCACCAATAAAAGCTCAATGGTATTGGCAATATATGTCTTGGAAATGTTATACCTGATAATAAAAAAATATTACTACAAAAAGTGTATTTTTGACTAAGAAATGTGTCTCAACCACAGCATAATATTGAAAGTAACACTCCCATACAAAACGAAATAAGCGAAACATACACAGTTCCTAATATCCATACAACAGGAGATATACTTAAAATTTCCGCCCCTAACATCAAAGCAAGAAGGATTGTACACATACATTCTATACAAGTTCGTCCCAATTGTTCGATAAAAAAACCCCAAAGTAATATTTTTCTAACTTTATAAGGTGTTATTAGTAAACTTTCTAGAGTACCTTCTTTGACTTCTGTAATTAGCGACCTACCAACATTCATTAGAACCGCTACAGACACATTATAAAAATATCATTCCTATAGCAGCGTAGGTGAAGTAGTCTTTAATAAAATAACCAGAGCCAATCTTTGATTGATTAGTAAACATATAATTAGCTATCAACCAAAATACTATTAGTTGAAAAAAATGCATCTAAGATTCTATTCAAAAATAAAGTAATTGGAAAGTATCTCTTGTACATTTGCCAATTTCGTTTAATTACAACTAGAATCATCTGTCTCCTCCTTCATAATAGATCTTTTCATAATAAATATTGTGTAAGTAGCTTTCTATGGCTACTTTGTTTTGTGGAAGTATATTTTTTTAGGTAAACTATAAAGCTTGGACCAAAAATAAACCTTTTTATTTGATTAGGCTCGTTTATACGATATTTAATTTCTCCATCAATTGGGAGATCATAAAGAAAAATAAGTATAAATATAATTATCTCTAACATTTTGTATCATCGTAATGAATTTCAATTTTTCTGGAACAACTTCCAAATTTAATTCTTCATGAGCTTCTCGAACTGCTGCATCCCTTAATTCTTCCTGATTTTTAACATGTCCACTGACACCTAAATCCCAATATCCGTCCATATAGCCCGTCTGATCACGTAACTGAAGAAGCACCTCATCCCCACTCTTTATAATTATTGAAACTGTCAATTTAAAGTTTCCGTCTTCCAAAATTATCAAATCAATTTTCCTCTTTGTTTAACATCCAATATTCCCAAATATAATAAACCTGCAAAGATTTATTACCACTCCAATTGTTTGTTACACTATTCACATTTATTTTTGGATATACTTCTTTCAGGTAAATTATATAGATATTCAATAGCCCGATGCAAGCCTAGATCAGCAACTGGTACAATATCCGGGGCTGTAAAATAAAACAAACCTAACATTTCAACTGTCCATTTACCTATACCTTTGATACAGATCACAATATCTTTCAATTCACTATATGAATAATCATCTAAAGGTTTCTCCATTTTGCGTACTTTAATAGCTAAACTAATGATAGCGTCTGCACGTGTTAAGGGAATTCCAATTTCCCTTAGTTGAGTAACGGTTAAACTTGTAGCAATGAATTCAGCTGTAGGAAATTGAAAGTAGTGAGTTCCTTCGAATTCTATGCTATCTCCATAATACTCAATAAATCTTCTAACTATATTTGAGGCAGCCTTCAAACTAACTTGTTGGCTAATAATCGTTCGTATTATACAATTCAAGATGTTTGTATCCTTTATGATTCAGAGTCCCTTTAATGATTTAAACAATATTGTGGAGTCTACTGTTCCGTAAGCATAAGCATCTATTTTTATTATAATTATTATTATGTAAATCAAAAATACTAAATACTTTGTTAAACATCTGCTGAGTCTCACTATCACTTGGTTCACCTAATAGCATAGTGACTTGAAAATCATTACCACATTGTGAGACTTCAAATAAATAATTAGTATCATTATTTCTAATAAAAATTCTACAAGCACTGTCATCAATTCTCACAATTGGGAATAATTTCCCCATCCTCTCAAGACAGTCCAGTGATTTACTCAAAGAATAATTAGTTACTCTAACTTTTTTTATTGTTTTCATTGTTTTCATTATTTTCTATCTCTGTCATAGCCCAGTTCTTGCTCACATATTTAGGGACGCTACAATATTGTAATGTCCATACACTTTCATATCTATGAGTACACTCCCTTTCATCATACTCAACGACTTGTCTAAAATACTTAACTTTATTCCTTATTATGCTATAATACTTATCTGCGGGTTCAAATATCTGACATTCGATTAACTTATATACTGGCACAGTCACACATGTGATTAAAGGTACATACCCCTCTTCAAATGCCTTTTGTTTTACCCAATCAGCATATTTAAAATATTTGTCATCCAAGTCTAATAGTAGGACACTCCTCAATTGATTTGTAAGAAAAATTGTCTGTTCCAATTCTTTGCATTTTTCCCTATTTAATAGTTTGTATACTTCGTCACATGAGTAGTCAAATTCATTAAGCGATAAAACCCATTCCCCTGAAAAAAATTTTTTAACTATATCAATCGGGATAATCTTCACATTAGAGCCCTTATTAGCTTTCCATTCTAAAAATTCAAATATCACACCTTCAGGTAATTGGTGATTTTCATTATCAGAAAAAATCCAAAGCTCATCACAAATTAGCTCAAGAGATACACAATCTTTGACACATTCAAACTTATTATTCTCATAATAAGTAGTTGACAAAATAGTAACCCAAATTGTTAGTTGGATTGACAGGGAATATTGCCAGTATTTAATACAAAACTTATAAAAAGTTCAATTAAATGGATGTTATCACCATCGTAAGAAGTATATATCAGCTTTTTCATCCTTTTTGTTCTCCAATTTACTACGTTAATTAATATCAGCAATATGAGTTAATATTATCTTTCGTACTCGTATAATCCACTTATAATCAGATGTATTACTAATGTGAGCTTATTGTCTGACATTAAATAATTAAATCTATCGTATCTTTTGCTATCTTTCTTTCATCTAAGATAATTGCTGGTACTTTTCTTTCACGCAAATGAATACTCAAATGACCTAACACGGAGCCTGATTTAAAAATAAATCCCGATACTTTATTTAATAAAGGAAATAAACTTATATCTGGATAAAGGTGCTAGCAATATAGGATTGGAAACTGTTGATATTTTTCATTTCTAATTCTTTCAATATAGAGTTATTCTCAACATTTTTCCATTTCGTTTTACACTAGGTACAACGCTAACTAAGGTTTTATTTTGCATCGCTAGCTTAGAAAATAAAATCTCATCCAGCTCTATAATATTTCCAGATAAAGATCCAGTGGAAATCACACGATACCCTTCAATAGTTTGATAGTTATCATTGATAACTGATTTATCGTCGGACATATCATATACTAAAACCCCTCTATCAGTTAATACCCACTCTACGACCACACCCCTATATTCTATATCTAAGGTTGTCGTTATATCTCGTATTTGATTCAAATGTTCATTTGAGATTTTTTTGGTACCAGTTCATAATAATCCACTCTAACCGAATTGTTTGTTTGATCAAAAGAATACTGTATTTTTCTGTTCAGAAATACACTCATGTATTTTAATCCCATTAACAGAAAGAATAACCTCAGACATATAATTTATCACTTCATTCTTCAAAGCCAATCAAATCACCTACAATGTATTCTATTATAATGTTCTGGTTTAATATTTTAGAATAGCCAGACAAAAATTGGTTTATGAAATTCAGTTACCCAAACTATGCTAATCCCACCCAACATAGCAATTGAATCTATTGAAGTGCTAAATTCACTTCTATTTATTATCTTATTTTGTTTTTCCCATCCTGAGTCTCAAATATAAGTAATAATTCTTGACTTGAAAATATCCTATCAATCTCACTCTGAATTGTAACCTCACTTGCTCTAACTTTATCAAATACTAAGAATCCAAGTCTATAATCTCTGTTGATACCTGCATTACGGAGGATTTGTTTCATCCAATGTCGCTTCTTCCATTGCTTAGAAATCAGCCCCTTTTGAAATTTCGGGAACCCCATTTTATGCACTTCGTCTGAATCTAAATCGATGAAAAAGCACTTCTCCTTTTGAGCTCTTTCAAAAAAATAAAGGTTTCGTTGTGATTGCTCGTATTTGAAATACAAATAATTGACCATCTTGACTAAGTCCCCATTCTAAATCTACTCCTGTCTTACTAAATCCAGCTAATTCTTCCACTTCATAAATTAACTCCTGAATCTTATCTTTATATTCATTATCTTCTTTAAATTGCTTTTCTTCTTGCGTCTCTTCCACTTGCTCGTTATCTATGCTATATATCGAAACATAGTTAATTTCTCCATTAACAACAGATTTATTACTTTTTCCTATCTCTAGTATAAATTCATTTTCCATAGTTAACGGGTTTCTAGAGAATGCCACCCCATTGTATTTTAAGTCAATATACTCTTGAATTAATACCGGAAATATGACATGTTTTTCTTTCCATGTATATTTGTATTTTTATATAAGACTCGAATACTCTCATTACTCCACTAACTATGTCAAAATGATTCATTTTGACATTTAACTACTATAGTGTAATTACCCGCACTTGCTGTATCAGTATTATCTTCATTTAATGAGGGTACTTCGAATTGCAATCCTTTTATTAACACCATAAGCATCTTCAATCTCATTGAATAAATCATTCCAAAGTGGATTATACTTTGAATCTATTAATTTCTTCTGTAGTAAATTTCCCAAATTTGTAGAATCACTATTAACATCAAAGAAATCACTCCCTATTAAATCCATTAAAAAAACTCTGAAGAAATGGCGTAAGAATGTGGGGTTTTTGACTTTTTATTTTTTTCTAATAAATTTACATAATAGGCCTTATTACCTATCGTCTTTTTTTAGTTATATTATTTGCACCATTTAAATTAATTAAGTATTTTTTTCATAGATTACCCTTTAAATAAATTTTTTTATAAATCTTCTTTGGAATAGGACATGTATATTTTGCCGCAGATAAATTATCTGGCTTATGTCCTAAAACTCGCTCTGTATTTTTAAAAGAAAGCTCCCATAAAGCATCTTGCTTCCTTGGTTCTATCATATCTACTGGCATATCAGCATTGTGAGCATCACTAACATTTTTTTAGCCTTATGATACATGCGTCCAGTATCTTTAACCTTTAACCTTATTACGATTTGTGTAATTGGACATTGCCTAGTTGCTGGAAAATTACTAAACGGTCCCAGTGCCATTATCCATGAGTTATTTTTATTACCCGAGATATCCAGTCTGAGTGAAAGTAATATTAATTCCTCAGAATATTCTTGAGTATTTTCAATAAAAAATGGAGTGTACTCTACTAGTGACTGAATTAACTCTGCAAATCTAACATCAGAATCAATATTTGGAAATAATATTGATAGTACCTCATCTCCTGAAGCTTGCAAATGTTCATTAATTCTACCATATAGCTTACTTATTGAAGATTTAGTGTACTCAGATTCTTTCTCAACAATAAAACGCCAACCGAATTTATCAGCATCACCTGCCATATATTGCGCAAATCCACAGCCAACTTGACCTTGCTTAAACCAATTTTTGTGTTAACTCGATAACTAACTCGTCATTCTCCAAAACCTCGTTTTTTAGGAATATTATATTTCTTGAAATATACTCTATATAATCATCTCTATCAGAATAAAATTTACCACTTATATAGTTAGATCTCTTCAATTTTTTTAAACTTTTTCCATTACAATACCCCGCTTTTTTTATATCTTTATAATAAACTATTTTTCAGAATATCTTCAACTGCAGCTCTTATTTCATGGTTTAGATAAAAAAATTAAATATTGTATCAATTTCCTTATCCCGATTTCTGTTGCTACTAGTTTAATTGTCATCCTTCAATACTTTCTAAATCTTTTAACTTCACCGAAACAATTTTTGAGACACCTGATTCTTGCATAGTCACTCCATAGATAGAATCAGCCGCTGCCATGGTTCCCTTACGGTGGGTTACGACGATAAACTGGCTGTCCTTGTCAAAGCGGTTGAGGTAATCCCCAAAACGTTTAACATTAGCTTCATCCAGCGCAGCCTCTACCTCATCCAAGATAACAAATGGAATGGTCTTAACACGAATAATAGAGAAGAGCAAGGCAAGAGCCGATAGGGCTTTTTCACCACCACTCATGAGGTTAAGCGACTGGATTTTCTTACCTGGAGGTTGAACAGAAATCTCAACCCCAGCTGTCAAAAGGTCGCCCTCAGTCAATATCAAGTCTGCCTGACCTCCGCCAAACATCTGTTTGAAGGTCACTTTAAAGGACTCACGAATAGCTTCAAAGGTTGATTTAAAGCGTTCCTTGACCTCATCATTCATCTCTGTAATGGTCTCAAGGAGCAGATTTTTCGCTGACAAAATATCATCTCGTTGGCTATTTAGGAAATCCAGACGATTGTAAACTTCTTCGTACTGTTCAATTGCTTCCAAGTTGACTGGACCCAGTGAGCGAATAGCCTTCTCCAAATCCTGTACCTCTTGCTCTGCCAGATTGAGATTTTCCAACTCATGTGCTTTTTCTAGAGCTTCAGTATAGCTAATCTGATACTGGTCTGTTAATTGACTTTGTAGATGGCGCAAGCGCTCGCTGATCTTTTCTTTCTTGGCTTCAGCACGTGTTTGCTTGCGAATCCACTCTTCATTCTGCTGGCGAGCCTGATCCAAATGACTAGCAATATCATCCAGTTGACCTTCAATATCATCCAACTCAAACTGCTTGCGAATTAAACCTTGTTGGAGATTTGTTTTCTGGTTTTTGGCTTCTTCAGCCTGTTGACTGAGCAATTCTGTATCAACCTTCTCGAGATTATCAACCTTTTCTTGAAGAAGGCGCTGGATTTCCTCTTGCTCGATATCTAAATTGTCCAATTCCTTGCCTAAACGTTCAATATCAGCAACTTCATAACGTTTTTGCCCTTGCAGTTCTGTCTTAAGCAAGCGAGCTTGCGCTACCTCTTCCTGCAAGTTCTGATAACGTTCTTGGATGGCATTTTTGTTAGACTTAATCTCTTCAATCTCAGCTTCCAGATTTTGCTTGTCACTGGCAATTGTAGCAAGACGCTCTTGGCATTTTTCCTTATCTGCTTGCCAATCTCCATCAGAAAGACGATTTAATTCCTCTTCTTGGAGTTTCCAAAGAGTTTCTAGCTCTTCAACTTGCTGACTGGTCTGCTGATAAGCAAGAGACAAGCCTTGCTCCTGAATACGAGCCTGCTCTCCTTGAGATTTGATGGCTTCTAATCTTTCTGTCAATCTAGCCATCTCATCTTGCAAGGTCTTCAAACTCGCTTCTTCTGAACGCAAGCTTGCTTCTTCTTCAGCAATTTCTTTTTGTAATTGCTCCAGCTCTGGCTTGATGAAAATACTGTTATTCTGGCGATTGGCACCACCTGCATAGGAACCACCTGTGCGCAACTCTGTCCCATCCAATGTCACCATACGAACCTGATAACGAACTTGACGAGCTGCTGCACGCGCGTGTTCTACGGTATCAAAGATAGCCGTCGTAGCTAGCAAGTTCTTGAAAATAGCTTCCAGTCTAGTATCGAATGTCACCAACTCATCTGCCATGCCCAGAAATCCCGGACTTGCAGCGATAGAATCTTGGTTCTGGCTAGAAATCGTACGAGCCTTGATAGTCGTCAAACGGAAGGAAGGTTGCACGACCAGCTCTGTTTCGTTTAGGAAATCAATGGCCTTGGTTGCCGACTCTTCATCTTCTACGATGATATGCTGACTGCTGGCTCCAAGCGCAATCTCTAAGGCAGTTTGATAATGCACATCAAAGGTCAGGTGCTCACTGACTGCACCAATAATCCCACCAAGGCGGTCTTTTTCTTGGAGAACACTCTTAACACCTGCATAAAAGTTACTATGATTTCTCAGGATATTTTCCAAACTCTGAGCTCTCGCCTGCTTGTTTTTGAGACTATCCAGACGGTCAAAGAGTTGACTTTGTTGAGCTTGATAGGAAGTTTTCTGCTCCTCTTGCTCCTTGGCAATAGCTTGGTAGTCGGCCAATAATTTTCTGAACCTGCTCCTTGGCAGTTTCAAGCTCCGTCCTTTTGCTGACTAGCCTTCTCTTTAGCTGTAGCCAGCTGTTCTTTCAGCTTTTCTAGTTGATCTGCTTGTTTTTGAGAAAGCTGACGACTATTTTCCAACTCATTCTCGATACGAGTCAGTTGGTTTGAGACATCCGCTTCTTCTTGTAAAAGGGCTACAAAGCGTTCACGTAAGAGCTCAATCATCTGATCAGGATCATCTGAAAAAGCTAGCAATTCAGCTTCTAAACGATTGAGTTTTTGATTATTTTGGACTAGATTTTCCTCTAAAAGTGCTAAAGAGCTTTCCTTATCATATTTTTCTTTGCTGAGTGAATTTCTCTTATCCTCCAAAGTAGCCAAACGGGCTTGTGCTTCCTGTTGATTCAGGGCTACTTGCTCAGATTCCAGTTTCGATAGGGCTAATTTTCTCTCTAAATCACTAATCAGACTGGTCAAATCCATCAAACTGCCCTGGTCTTTGGCCATTTCAGCCTGTAAATCTTGGCGTTGTTTTTTAAGAGCTTGATTTTCTTCTTCTAATTTTTCACGCTTTTGGTAATAGCTCGTCAAGAGTTCCTGAACCTGAGTCAACTCTTCTTCTGTCGACTCTAGTTCAGACTTATTTTCCTTGATTTGAGCAACCAGAACATCTAAATAAATAGCCTTACGTTGACCTTCCAAGTCTAAAAACTTACGAGCATTCTCAGCTTGCTTCTCAAGAGGCTTGATTTGATTATCCAACTCGTAGATAATGTCTTCAAGACGGTCTAGATTATCCTGAGTTTGCTGCAGTTTACTCTCAGTTTCTTTTCTGCGAGTCTTGTATTTCAAAACTCCTGCAGCTTCTTCAAAAATGGCACGGCGTTCTTCAGGCTTGGAATTAAAAATCTCCTCAACCTTCCCTTGGGAAATGATGGAGAAGGAATCTCGTCCCAAACCTGTATCCAAGAAAAGATCATGAATATCACGCAGACGGACTTTCTTGCCGTCAATCTTATATTCGCTATCTCCACTACGATAGATATGGCGTTCTACCCTGATTTCTTGACCTGCATCCTTGATAAATCCGTCATGATTATCCAAAGTCACAACTACAGAAGCATAATTGAGCGGTTTACGACTTTCAGTTCCAGCAAAGATGACATCTGGCATCTTGCCACCACGGAGACTCTTAACACTTGACTCCCCCAAGGCCCAACGCAGACTTTCTGTAATATTCGACTTTCCAGATCCATTGGGTCCAACGACTGCCGTCACACCTTGGTCAAAGACGACCTTGGTCTTATCAGCAAAAGACTTGAATCCCTGAATTTCGATTTCCTTTAAATACATGAATCCAGCCCTTTCTCAACGGCATTTTTGGCAGCTTCCTGCTCTGCTAATTTCTTAGAACGACCTTGACCTTGACCGATGCTCTTACCTTCAACAAGAACTTCTACATCAAAAACCTTATCGTGGGCAGGACCCGTTTCAGAAATCACCTGATAACGAATAGCCACATCGCCATTGACCTGAAGTAACTCTTGGAGATGGGTTTTGTAGTCTGTAATCATCTCAAACTCGCCTGCTTCAACCTTAGGAATCATGACTTGATAGATAAATTCCTTGACCTTGGCCACATCCTTATCCAAAAGGAGGGCACCTAGAAAGGCCTCAAAGGCATCACCAAGAATGGTGTCACGATTGCGACCACCAGATTTTTCTTCCCCCTTACCCAGTTTGATAAACTGGTCAAACTGGCAATCACGCGCAAAACCAGCCAAACTCTCCTCGCGGACAATCATGGCACGGAGTTTAGACAAGTCACCCTCAGGCTTTTTAGGATATTTTCTTATACAGATATTCTGAAATCAATAACTGTAGAACAGCGTCTCCTAAAAATTCCAAGCGTTCATTGTGTGAAATTTTTAAGAGGCGGTGCTCATTGGCATAACTCGTATGAGTAAAGGCAGTCTCCAGTAAGTTTTTGTCTGCAAATTCGATTGCAAAATGGTTCTTTAGTACAGTTTGTAATTCTTTCATACCAACCTCTTTCTAACTGATAACAGTCCTTTTTATTATATCAAAAAAAGCCCCCTGAGTCACTTTAAAACGGGACTGGAGGGGATTTGGGCATTCTTATAGAATGTGATTTCAGTTTTATACTCTTTGAAACCACGTCAGCTTCGCCTTGATTATATAGTGACTGACTTTGTCAGTCTTATCTAAACCTCAAAGCAGTGCTTTTGAGCAGCCTACGACTAGCTTCCTAGTTTGCTCTTTTGATTTTCATTGAGTATTAGGGACAAAATTTAAAGCAGTGTAAAGAAAAAAAGCCCTATTAAAGGCTTTCTTATTTACATCCACCCTGAGGGAATCGAACCCCCATCTCAAGAACCGGAATCTTACGTGATATCCATTACACTAAGGGTGGAAACTTGTTTTATTATAACAAAAATTTGCTCTAATAACAAGTTTTTTCTAGTGAGATAGCCCGTCTTAGTGGGAAGCATCCCCATTCCAGATAGAGTTTTTCACGATAACATAATCAACGTGTTTAAGGTCAGCAACCTGACGTCCACCTGCATAAGAAATAGCACTTTGAAGGTCTTGTTCCATCTCAGTTAAAGTATCTTGTAAATGACCTTTGGCAGGAAGCAAGATACGTTTGCCCTCCACATTTTTGTAAGCACCTTTTTGATATTGTGAGGCTGAACCGTAGTATTCTTTGAACTGTTCGCCGTCGACTTCAATCGTTTTCCCTGGACTTTCTATGTGTCCTGCAAAGAGGGAACCAATCATGACCATGCTAGCACCGAAGCGGATAGACTTGGCAATATCACCGTGAGTACGAATTCCTCCATCAGCAATAATCGGTTTACGTGCAGCCTTGGCACACCAGCGAAGGGCTGCCAACTGCCAACCACCTGTACCAAAACCTGTCTTGACCTTGGTGATACAAACCTTACCAGGACCGATTCCAACCTTAGTAGCATCCGCACCAGCATTTTCCAATTCACGAACGGCTTCTGGTGTTCCCACATTTCCAGCAATGACAAAAGTATCTGGCAATTCTTTCTTGATGTGTTGAATCATAGAAATCACGCTATCCGCATGACCATGGGCAATGTCAATCGTGATGTATTCTGGAGCGTCAGCCTTGAGCTGGCTAACGAAATCATACTCATAGTCCTTAACACCGACAGAGATAGAAGCAATGAGCCCTTGATCGTGCATACGTTTGATAAAAGGAATGCGTCCTGCCTCATCAAAACGGTGCATAATGTAGAAGTAACCACCTTTAGCTAGTTGCTCTGCTACATTTTCATCCAAAATCGTCTGCATATTAGCTGGCACAACAGGTAGTTTAAAGGTGTGATTTCCTAGAGTGACACTTGTATCCGCTTCTGCACGACTTTTAATCACACATTTATTTGGAATCAATTGAATATCTTCGTAATCAAAAATTGGAAATTCATTTAACATATCGATGTCTCGTTTCTTTTGTAATGACCTACCTATGCTCTCGCATCACTACGTCTTTTCCGACGTTTCCTTAATTTATTATAAACTAAAGTACAGTTTTTGTCAAATAATTTTATAAATTAAAATATAACGTTCGTATTTTTGTTGTATAAATGACAAAAAGAAAGAGGAGAGATTATTTTTCTCCCCACTTCTTTAGTAATATTACTTTTTAAATATTTCTTCGGAGTTTTCCAGCATTTCACAAAATTCATGATAAGATGAAGACTTCTGAGGAATTTGGATAGACCATTTCTTCAACAAAGCTCCATAACCTGCTAGTTTCCCTATCTCATTATCAACAACCTTGTCCTTGCTCGGAAAAACAAGACCAGCTTTCTCAGCTTTCAAAATATAAGAATAGGAAATCAACTGGAATAAGTCCTCACGGTTGATTCCTTTTTCAGTCAATTCCAGTTTTTTATACTTAGCATCTAATACTATTTTAAGCTCTTCTTGATAAAAATCTGGAAATACTTTTCTTTCTCGACTAGAAAATACTGAAATTCCGTCCGTCTTATCCTTATTTCTAGGATGTATGAAATCTTTTGGCAACAAGGTATGAACATATTCTTCCCAAAGCCAAGCAACATCAAAGAGAATGCCATGAATTTTTTGCTCTTGATATCCAAAACCGTGCTTTTCTCTGTTTAATATCATCAGACAAAGTTCTTGCAATTTTCTGTACTCTCGAAAGTAGGCATGACGAAGAGGTTTTGTTTGATTTAGTCTTATAATCTTAGCACGATCAGCTTGTTTATACGAAGGTGTTACACGAATTATTTCTGTAATATTTTCACGATTAGTATAAATGATGCCTCTTCCTAAAGATTTTTGATTTTTAATGTACTCGATAGTATGACGAATCAGCTGCATCATCGGATTGTCATAAGTAAATTCTCTTGTAGTATAAGCAATATTACCTGTGAAAGGAAGATTTTTCTTGAGATGATTTACTACATCAATCACTCCCTTGATATGACTATCATTATGGGAAAACCTCTGGTATTCCTTATAAAGTCCCTTTCGCATAGCAGCTTTCAAATACTTTGGAAAGAGGTAGATTAAAAGCTGATAGAGTCTTTCCTCGCGCGATAAAACCAACATCCAAACTAGTGAGATTAATATTTAGAACTTTCTGCAATAGATAATGCAAAAAAATAGTCATCACTTTTACTCGAAAAGCGAGAAGAAATGGTTAATCTCTCCTGACCACACCCCAGAAATCCAATCACATTCCCTGTCTTAATTTTTCTGATTGACTGTTTCCAAAAATCTTTTGGTCCTTATCCAAATCAGGAGAATTTTTTTCAGATCGTTTGGAAATATAAAGATACTATCTTCTTGAGAAAGATTATCTAGAGTTCTATCTAAAAAGAACTTGACTAATTTTTAGGATATTCTGTGATAAACTCTTCTTTGTTTAAGGCCTGTTGATTGTCAGTTAACTGCATCGTCATCACCAATATCTTGCTGATTTCTCAAATCATATGCTTTTTTTCAAAGTATTCAGTATTTCGTCTTCTTCATAAGAACCACGTAAGTAATCTTCCAAAAAGTGGTTTGAGATAATCAGACCAGAGTAATTCATAATCATAATCCAATTCTTTTAAATTACGGAAATAACTTGGTCCGATATGATAATGACTGTTTAGCTCCTGAACATTTTCGATAGCAACATTCAAGTTCCTTAGTCGAGTTTTAGCTTCTTCAGCATGCTCACCTAGTTTTTCATCAAGGATGTATAGTTGGCTTTCAGCAGTAACTTCAACAAAACGGAAACGACGACGCATAGCAAAATCAAATGTATCCACTGATCGGTCAATATCATTCATGGTTCCTATAATATAGACATTCTCAGGAATATAAAACTTGTCATCACTTTCGTGTAGATTGGCATATTGGGTAGAAACTTCCCCATCTCTACCACGATAGCCAGGGTCGATAGAGAAAAAGAGCTCCCCAAAAATCTTAGAAATCTCACCACGGTTGATTTCATCGATGATGAAAACGAATTTCTTATCTGTGTTGATCGTTGCAGACACATAATCACATAAGCCATAACTTTCTTTCATGTGATCTAAAACGATTTTTTGATAAGTTTCGTACTTTAACTTAGTTTCCTCACCCTTGTACAAAAGATACACTTTTTCTTTGGTAGCAACAGGAGAATCAAACTTCACATTCCCTTGACTATTTAAACTGGCTGGAACCGAACTACGAGGGAAGAAATATTGTCCTTGCTTTTCATTGATAGCATCCGTTAGCTTAGCCCACGTTTCTTCAAAATTATCTTGACCTCCAGTCTTCTGAGCTTCTTTTGCCTTCTGGCAAAACTCTTTAAAAATACCATCTTGTAATTTAAACTCAATAGCTCCATCCCCATTTGATACTGGTCTCAACCCCTCCACAAAATCTGTATAATCATAGGAAGGGTGAAATTGTACAAAGCCAATTTGATCTTCATTACCACCCGTTAGCTCTGCCGCTATTTCTTTAGCAAGATAAGTTTTTCCTGTACCAGGTGCACCACGGAGAATGAGGTTTTTGGATTGCAATAAAATATTTTTATATTTGTTAATATTTTCTAACATGTTTACATCTTTTTTCTCTTTTTTCACATAGAAACTAGTAAAATTGTCGTAAAACTCTTTTAAAATATCATTAGGTTCCGCGGTTGATTCCAATTCTAAATCTTTGACAAGGTATTTATAACCTAAATCTTCATCTTGATTATTACTGTACCATTTTACTATTTTAAATTCTGTGAGTTTAAATCTCTGAAAACCACATCTTATATTTATCCATGAGTTATCAATGTCACTCAATCGATAACCAAAATAAGGTGATTTAATATATCCATTACCACTCCTTGGACCAAAATGACCTGTGTTAAGCATTTCAACTTTGTATGGAATACCTTCGATGGTTAGAGCAGGATAAATATGTTCAGCTCCATCTAATTTTTGAGAACGTTTCATTTCTATATCTTTCGAATTATAGATATTTGATTGATTCACAAATTTAGACAAAAATTCTCTGAAGACTTTATAACACTCTGAGTTAGTTTCAGTTTTTACAAATTCATAAGATTTATTTATAAAAGGTAAAATCTCGTCTAATGAATTTTCGTCCTTAATAAAATACTCAGCATCAAGTGTCCAACCAAATGAATCAGGCTTCTTATCAAATATCAAAAAATCTGAATCACGAAGACTTTTGGAGAGAATGGCAATCTTTATTCCTTTATTTCTGAAAAATTAATCTCTATAAAAGTTTTTGTAACTTCCCTTTCATATTTTTTTAACCTGAAAAGAAATATAACTTTTTGTTTGATTTTTCAATTGCATCTGGGAATTCTTTTTTTATTCTATCAATGAAAAGTTTGATTCAGATATCATAATGCTTTTACCTCGCTTATTAAAAAATGATTATTAAAGGTTCTAAATATTATTTGTTAGTTTGTAAGATATTTTTTTGAAATAACTATCTTAACACACATTTCACATATAGAATATCACATCTATAGAAAAAAAGAAAAGAATTTCTAAAGAAAAAAAGCCTAGTGTAGAGAGCTTTATTCCCTCGTTACACTAGACTTCTTACTATCCTAATAATACTCTCCCTGACGGTAGTCCCATGAGTTAAAGATATCTGACAGGTGCATCATAATCTTATCAATGTCAAGCCCTTTACGGATAACCACTGGAGCTGGTGAAGTTGAACGTGCTCCTCCTTGTTCAGGAATGAGGTTGCCGTCCTTATCGACCATAGACACCATCACACCTTGCTCGTAGCGAGTTTCAATCGTTTTGTCAGGCTGGATGGATGCCACATAGTCGTCTGCCTCGATAACAAGGTCCACTGCTCCTTCGATACGCTCCCCAATTCCTTCCACTTTACCACGGTTTCCTTTTCCAGATGGGTTTGCAGATGAGGCATAAACCATTTTACCTTCTTCCCAAAGTTTGGTAGCCAATTGTTCACCAGCTTTCCCAAACTTGATAACGAAACAGCTAGTACCACGCATATCAGTCATGAGTTCTTCACGACCATCACCGTATGCCTTCAGTTTTTCAAAGGCTTCTGGTTGCCATGGAAGGATACAACCTAGAAGAATGTCTTCATCCCAATGTTTTTGGTAAAAGGCTTCAATTTCAGGATTTAGCTGTGCTAAAGCGCGAAGCTCATCCATACTACCACAGAGGACTACGCCTGGTTTGTTACGATTACGCTCTTTGGCTTCAAACTTGCGTTCAAGTCCTGCCTTGTCACTAGTCATGATGATGTAGCCAACTTTTGTAGGGCATACAATGCACCCGCCCTCACCTTTTAAAATGTCATAGCCTTCTTGTGAAAGTGTTCCGTTCCATTGAATGTGTTTTGTCATAGTTCTATTTCCTTTTCTATTTTTTCTAATCCTGCCAGTAGGCTGGTCGTTGTTTTTCATAGGCAGCAATCAAATCTTCATACTGCAAGGTAATACCGATATCATCCAAACCATTTAAGAGCTTGTGTTTCCATTCACTATCGATTTCGAAAGTGAATTCTCCAACTGGTGAGATGATTTTTTGTTGTTCCAAGTCCACAGTTAACTGATCGCTTGGTTTCAATTTGGCGAGTTTGTCTCTAACGGCCTTAGGTTGAACAATAGGTAACATGCCATTATTGAGTTCATTATTGTAATGAATATCACCGAAAGATCCTGCAATCACGACCTTAAAACCATAGTCTGCTAGAGCCCAAGCTGCGTGTTCCCTCGAAGACCCTGCCCCAAAGTTATTCCCTGAGATGAGAATAGTTGCTTTCCGATATTCAGGTCGGTTAAAGACAAAGTCTGGATCCTCAGTATACGTATCGTCCAAATATCTCCAAGCATACATGAGGTACTTACCAAAGCCTTTTTTATCAATTAACTTGAGAAACTGCTTGGGTAGGATTTGGTCAGTGTCGATGTTATCATTCATGAGAGGAACAGTCGTTCCCGTATAAACTGTAAATTTCTCCATATCCTCTCCTTACTGGGCTTCTGGCATTTGCCGAACATCTACAAAGCGCCCTGCAATAGCTGCCGCAGCTGCCATGGCTGGACTGCAGAGGTGGGTCTTAGCTCCAAATCCCTGCCTGTCTTCAAAGTTTCGATTGCTGGTTGAGGCGCAGTGAACACCATCAGGTACCTTGTCAGGATTCATCCCTAGGCACATAGAGCAACCTGGGTCTCTCCACTCAAATCCAGCATCTAGGAAGACCTTGTCCAAGCCCAACTTCTCAGCAGCTCGTTTCACAGGACGAGAGCCTGGAACCACAATTGCTGTTAAATTGGGAGCGATTTTCTTCCCTTTGACAAATCGCGCAGCCAGCTGTAAATCGCTGAGACGAGCATTGGTACAAGAACCGATAAAGATATAACCTAGTTCAATATCTGCTGGCTTTTGACCTGGTTCCAAGTCCATGTAATTGTAGGCTCGCTCATCATTCATATCCTTAATTTCTGGGAAACTACTATCAAAGTCAACCCCCATAGCAGGATTGGTTCCCCAGGTCACCATAGGAGCTAGGTCTGAGACATCCATCCGGATAACCTTATCGTAAACGGCATCATCATCACTAACAATTGTTTCCAATCCGCCACAGCCTCTTCAAAGTCCTCTGGAACACATTCCCGTCCCTTAAGATAATCATAGGTGGTTTGATCCGGGTTCATGATTCCCATCTTAGATCCAAACTCGATGGACATATTGCAGATGGTCATTCGCTCTTCCATGCTTAGTGCATCAATCGCTTGTCCGCGATATTCCACCACGTAGCCAACGCCGCAAGCAACGCCGTACTTGGCAATCAGAGCGAGAATGAAATCCTTGGAATAAACTCCTTTTTGAGGAACTCCAGTGAATTCTACCAACATTTTCTTGGGTTTGACCTGCCAGAGGGTTTGGGTAGCGAAGACATGCTCGACCTCACTGGTCCCAATCCCGAAGGCTATAGCTCCGAAAGCTCCGTGGGTTGCCGTATGGCTGTCTCCACAAACGATGAATTTTCCTGGTTGGGTCCGTCCTGTCTCTGGACCAACCATATGAACGATTCCTTGCTTTTCAGAACCGTGGGCCGCATGTTCAATCCCAAATTCCTCAACATTTTCAGCCAGCTTATCAATTTGAGCCTTGGAAATGACATCTCGAATATCATAGATATTGACCGTCGGGACATTGTGGTCAAAGGTTCCAAATGTCAAGTCTGGTCGTCTCAATCTACGTCCTGCGTCTCGTAGTCCTTGAAATGCTTGCGGACTGGTCACTTCGTGGATATAGTGCTGGTCCACATACATGAGTTGGGGCTGCCCCTCTTCTCCTGTGATGACATGACGGTCCCATAATTTATCAAAAATCGATTTTCCTGCCATCCATTACCTCCAAATAACATATAAGGCTACTAGTGTAGTCACCATCCCAAGAAACCAAACTGTTTTAAAATACCATTTTCGAGTTTTGTGGTGAAAGATGATTCCTGCTAGCCAGGCACCAAAACCACCACAAGTAAAGGCTAAAATAAGTAAGATTTTCTCAGGGATGCGCCAAACTCTTCTCCTTGCCTTAGATTTGTCAATACCATAAATCAAGAAAACCATGACATTCCAAATCAAAAGGACTAGAGTAATTTTTTCGTCTAACTTCATAACCTTGCAATAATAGCTTCCGTCATTTCCTTAGTCGAAGCCTGTCCTCCTAGATCTCTTGTTAAAACACCAGCTGCCAAACTTGCTTCAACAGCATGCTCGATACGCTCCGCATCCTCAAAACGTCCAAAACTGTCTCTCAACATCATCGCCACTGATAAAATCATGGAGATAGGATTTGCAATTCCTTGACCAGCAATATCAGGTGCTGAACCGTGAATAGGTTCATAGAGACTTGGTCCATTTTCAGAATGACTGGCTGATGGCATAACCCCAAGTGTGCCAGATAAAACGCTTGATTCATCAGATAGAATATCTCCGAAAAGATTTTCCGTTACAATAACATCAAACTTGGCAGGATTGGTAATCATGAGCATGGCAGCTGAGTCCACTAACTGGTGTTCCAAAGTCACATCTGGGAAATCCCGTGCGACCTTCTCAGCTACTCTTCGCCAGAGTTTTGATGTCGCCAACACATTTTGCTTATCGATACTAGTAACAATTTTTCTGCGATTTCTTGCAATTTCAAAGGCTTTTCGAATAATCCGCTCCACTTCCTCACAGCTATAGTCGTTGATATCACGCGCTTTTCTTTCTTCAAGGATATGATCCCCAAAATAAATCCCACCTGTCAACTCACGCACCACAACAAAGTCCACACCAGCAATTCGTTCTGGTTTGAGAGGTGATAAATGCTTGAGACTCTCAAAGATTTTGACTGGGCGAATATTGGCATAGAGATTGAGTTCCTTACGGAGAGCCAGCAAGCCTTGTTCAGGCCGAACCGCTGCTCCATCATACTGAGGACTACCGATAGCCGCTAGGAGAATGGCATCTGCTTCACGACATACCTTGAGGGTTTCATCAGGTAAGGGATGCCCTGCAGCATCGATACCTGCACCTCCAAAAGGTCGTCTATCAATCTCATAGTCAAAACCTGTTTTTTCCGCTAGAGCTTCCAGAACCTCTAAACCAGCCTCCATGATTTCTGGGCCGATTCCATCCCCTGCTAGAGCTACTATTTTCTTTGTCATAGCATTCTCCTTTACACACTAGGCATATCGCGATAGGAAACACTGCGTCCCATCTCACCTGCATTCTCTTTTTGGACAAAGGTATTAGCGTTTATATAGGCAATAGCCGAAGCCTTCAACACATCGAAATCAAGCCCTGCTGCATTAAAGATGGTTTCTGTATCTCTGTTTTCAACAGTGACCAAAACCCGAGCTTGGGCATCGATTCCATCCGTTACCGCATCAATGGTATAGGATACCAAGCGGACGGATTGATTAAAGAACTTGTCGATAGCGTTAAAGATTGCTTCAACGGAACCTTGCCCTGACGCATTAAATTCGACCTTCTCACCATCCATATTGGCTAGACTAACAAGCGCTTCGATGTCATTATCAGCATGAGTTTGCAGTTGTAAATCATCAAAGTGGAAGCCTTCTGGGTTTCAACCATGGTTCCAGCTACCAGAGCACGAATATCTGCATCAGTGATTTCTTGCTTCTTGTCTGCTAGCGCCTTGAACTTCGCAAAGAGTGGTTTGATATCCTCTTCTGTAAAATCTAGGGCCAGTTCTCTTAGTTTCTCAACAAAGGCATGGCGACCAGACAATTTTCCAAGCGGAAGACTATTACTCTTAACACCAACCAATTCAGGAGTGATGATTTCATAGGTAAGAGGATTTTTAAGGACTCCATCTTGGTGAATACCCGATTCATGAGAGAAGGCATTGCCACCAACAACGGCTTTGTTTTTAGGAACTGGAATACCAGAGAAGCGAGAAACCATTTCTGACGTATTGATGGTCTCATTTAGGACAATACTGGTTTCTGCTTGGTAGTAATCTTGGCGAATATTGAGGGCTACTGCAATTTCTTCCAAAGCAGCATTTCCAGCTCGTTCCCCAATACCGTTGATAGTCCCTTCAACACGTCCTGCTCCGTTCTTGACAGCAGCAAGGCTATTAGCCACTGCCATTCCAAGATCATCATGACAGTGAGGCGAATAGATGATCTGACGATCCGTCTTGACATTCTCAATCAGGTATTTGAAGATGGCACCATATTCCTCTGGTGTGGTAAATCCTACCGTATCAGGGATATTGATATAAGTCGCACCTGCATCAACCGCTGTTTGAACGACTTGTAAGAGGAAATCCAACTCTGTTCTGGTCGCATCCTCAGGAGAGAATTCGACAACCTCAAACTTAGAGCGGGCATAGGAAACATGCTCCTTAATGGCTTCCAAAATCTCTTCCTTGCTCTTATTGAGCTTATACTTACGATGAATCGGACTGGTAGCGATAAAGACGTGAACTTGTGGATACTTGGCATCCTTGAGAGCCTCATAACAAGCATCAATATCAGACTTGACAGAGCGGGCTAATCCAGTCACCGCCGTTTTCTTCAAGACTTTGGAGATTTCCTTCACTGCTGTAAATGAATCAGGACTCGCCGCCGGAAAACCAGCTTCAATGGCTGAAATCCCCCATTTCTCCAGCTGCCTTGCAATGGCAATTTTTTCCTTGATTGAAAAATTAACACCAGGTGTTTGCTCTCCATCCCGAAGGCTGGTATCTAGAAATTCAACTGTTCGCATAAGATTTCCCCTTTTCCAAATGTGGTTTTTAAAAAAACATCTCGCTTAGAAATCCAAGCGAGATGTTGATTTACTCCCGCTTGGTAAGCCAAACAGGACTAATGCTTTTTGCACTAGCCCGAGTACCTCAACAACAAAGCAAATTGATTAAACTTAGCTGTTTTCATGTTTGACTTTCTCCTTCGTTTGATATCTTGTTTAGTATTTTAGCATAGGCAAAAGCGCTTGTCAAGAAAAAATCCAATATTTTCTGAAAATTTCTTCAGTAGAGAATATTTTGCTAATTGAAAGTTCTTGAAAGCTCAAGAAAATTTCATTTTTTAGAAGTTAAATTCCAACTTTTTTCTATCAATTCCAGTACCATTTCATCTGACAAAGTATCATCAAGCGCCACACTAATCCAGTAGCGTTTGTTCATATGAAAAGCTGGATAAATGCCCTTTTTTGAAAGTAAATCAGCTACTTTGTCATGTTTGAGGTTGACTGCTTCCACTAAATCTTCTCTGCCCTTTTCCAGCTTATCCCAAGATATTTTCATCAAGACGGCATACCACTTTTTATTGCCTTCGTGTCTTAATACTGCCGTATCAGGAGATTTCTCCCACAGATATTCCAACTGATTACCATACTTTTCCTGAACCTGAGCCATGATACGCTTAGTCTGAGGGCAGATAAAATCTTGCACATCAAAACAAGCCTTCCGAATCTGGTGGAGAATCTCCAAACAAGCTTCACGAACACTTGCGACAAAACTTCCTCTCATGCTTTCCATATGGACTTGAGGATAGAGGTCACCAGTCTCCTGGTCAAAAACTTGAAAACTCACATTATCAACAGTGATGGAGACAGTCATGACAAAGTCACCCTGCAAAATCATGCAACTATAGGTCCAGACTCCCCCATTTTCTACAAAACCAAAAGCTTTAGCCTTTTCGTGATTAAACTGATAGGATTTAAAAATTTCAAACATAAGTGAAAACTGCTACCCAAAGCTAGCAGTTCCTTTCTATTTTTTAAAAGACAACCTTGGTTCCATGCAATTGTGTCACACCTAGCTGATCGATAAAGGTTTGACGGTTGTCCAAGTCAATCCCCCCACCTGGTAGAATTTCAATCTTACCTTTAGCATGTTCCAAAATTCTGTGATAGTGAGCAAAACGTTTCTCTAGTGAATCGCCAGACACACCAGCACGAGTCAAGATACGGGTGACACCAACTTGGCTGAGCCAGTCAATAGCCTCCAACTGCTCTTCATAACTCAATTCATCAAAGGCCATATGAAAGACAATTTCCATTCCTTTGGATGCAGCAATTAACTTTTCAAGATTAGGATTATCCAACTTCTTATCAGCAGTTAAAGCACCAAATACAACTCCTTGACTTCCAGCCTGCGCCGTCAATCGAATGTCTTCTAGCATGATTGCTATTTCAAAATTATTATAAACAAAATCACCACCACGTGGACGAATCATGGTCATAATGGTCGTATCGTAGTTAGCTGCCAATTCAACCGCTGCCTTGGTCACTCCATAGCTGGGTGTTGTTCCTCCCACTGCTAGATTATCACAGAGTTCGATTCGACGAGCTCCAGCCTGCATCGCTTTTTCAAGCAAGGTCACATTTTCAGCACAAAATTCGTAAATCATTTAATTCTCCTTGAAGATTACTTTAAATTCATTATATCATATTGTTATGAATATGCTTTCAATTTTATCAAGGGAAATAGTGACAAATTTTACTTATTCTTTGTCCGGAATGACCTTGAAGAGATAATAGGTGATAAAGACGGTTAAAGCTCCTAGACCGATTTTTACTGGTAAAAGAGGGGCAAAATAAATTGAAATTCCCATCAAAATGTAGATAGATACGATAATTTTTTTCTTACGTTCACGCGCAATAGACTTAGTCTCACGAAAATCAGCTACATATGCTTGATAGAGCTTGGTATGATAAAGCCAGTCTTCGAAACGCTTGGAACTTCTGGAGAAACAAGCAATAGACAACAAAAGAAAAGGCGTTGTAGGCAACAAGGGCAAGACAACCCCAACAATAGCCAAGGCTAGTGATAAAAAACCAATGATCAGATAGATAATACGCATAACTTCTCCTAGTTAAAATAATCTTCTTCTAGTTTCGCATACAATGATGAATTTTGTCAAGTTCTAACCAAAAAGAGCCTGAAATTCACTTTCAGGACTCTCCTCTTATTTAATCTTTTCTTCTTCGTAATCACCATTACTGCAAACAACCTGCTTGCCACCACCACGGACTTTTTTCTCCATGAGGAAATTGCCACATTTTGGACAGTCACGACCAACAGGTTTGTCCCAAGAGGTAAATTCACATTCTGGGTAGCGATTGCAACCATAGAAGAGGCGATTACGTTTGGTTTTACGTTCAATGATTTGTCCCTGATGACAACTTGGACACTCTACACCGATTTCTTTTACGATTGCTTGGGTATGACGGCAATCTGGGAAATTGCTACAAGCGTAGAACTTACCAAATCGACCAAGTTTAATAACCATTGGACTGCCACAAACTTCACAATCAAATCCAGCTGGTTCATCCTTGATCTGGATTTTCTCCATTTCTTCTTCAGCCTTGGCAACCTCTTTAGAGAAAGGTTTGTAAAAGGCATCAATGACACGTTGCCACTGCTCTTTTCCGACTTCGACATCATCCAGCTTGCCTTCCATTTCAGCTGTAAAGGTTACGTTTACGATATCTGGGAAATATTCAACGATGAGCTTGTTAACAATTTCTCCCAACTCTGTAGGTTCAAAACGTTTGGCTACAAGGCGAACATAATAACGTTTCTGAATGGTTTCAATGGTTGGCGCGTAGGTTGACGGACGTCCAACCCCATTTTCCTCCAAGGCCTTGATCAGTGTCGCCTCAGAATAACGAGCAGGCGGTTGAGTAAAATGTTGCTCTGGTTTGCTATTGACTTGTTTGACCACATCTCCAACAGCCATATCTGGTAACATTTTATTCTTGTCAGAATCATTATAAATGGCAAGATAACCATCAAACTTGACCTTACTACCATTGGCAGCAAATTGAACTCCATTTTGAGACAATTTAACAGCCATAGTATCAAAGACAGCAGCTGTCATCTGGCTAGCCACAAAACGATTCCAAATAAGGGTATAAAGCTTAAGCTGATCCTTGTTCAGATACTTAGCAATACTTTCAGGTGTATTAAAGACACTAGACGGACGAATAGCCTCGTGGGCATCCTGAGCTCCTGAAGCATTTTTGACCTTGCTGCCATGCTTAGAATACTTACTACCAAAACGGTCCGTAATGAAACTTGCTGCTTCGTTCTGTGCCACTGGACTGATACGAGTCGAATCAGTACGCATATAGGTAATCAAACCTTGAACACCAGAACCAATATTAATTCCTTCATAAAGCTGTTGGGCAACCATCATGGTTTTTCGAGTACGGAAATTAATTTTATTGGCAGCATCCATCTGCATAGATGAAGTAGTATAGGGTAATGGAGCATTGCGTTTGCGCTCTTTCTTATCTACCTGATCCACTGAAAAATCTTTGCTAGTCAGACGAGACAAGACTTCCTTGACCTCATCATTACTAGTCAGTTTCAGCTTTTTACCATCTACTCCATAGAAGAATGCCTGAAATTGCTTGGTTCCCTTTTTAAAGACAGCATCAATTGTCCAGTATTCTTCTGGCTGGAAGGCATTGATTTCATTCTCACGATCAATGATTAACTTAAGCGCAATAGATTGAACGCGACCTGCTGACAAGCCCTTCTTGACCTTCTTCCACAAAATAGGCGAAATCGAATACCCGACCAGCGGTCCAAGACACGGCGTGCCTGTTGGGCATCGACCAAGTCCATATCAATCTTGCGTGGCTCTTTGAAAGCATTTTTGACCGCATCCTTGGTGATTTCATTGAAGACCACACGGTTGGCATCATTTTCATCCAAGTTGAGAATGTGAGCCAAATGCCAAGAAATCGCTTCTCCTTCACGGTCCGGGTCACTCGCCAGAAAGACTTTATTAGCTTTTTTGGCTTCTTTTTTCAAGTCATTGATAAGAGGACCTTTTCCTCGGATATTGATATATTGCGGTTCATAATTATTTTCAATATCGACGGACATACTGGATTTCTTCAAATCACGGATATGCCCGACACTGGCTAAAACCTTGTAGTTTCTGCCTAGATATTTTTCAATCGTCTTGGCCTTAGCAGGCGACTCCACGATTACTAGATTTTTTTTAACTGTTGATTTTTTCTTTTTTGTTGCCGTAGCCACAGTATCACACCTTTTCAAAGTAATAAACTTTATAAAGTGTAAACCATTTTGCCATAACTGTCAAGACTTAGCTCCAATATATAGAAGAAAAGTTTGTCTAGTAAGCGAAATTTCGTCTTAAAATTCAAATTCTGCAAGCACATCTTGCCCACTGGTGACCAATTTTGCTCCTTCTTGAATCAAATGATGGCAACCGTCTGATAGTCCATCTAAAATGCTACCAGGAATAGCAAAGACATCGCGCCCTTCTTCCATTGCTCGCTCACAGGTAATAAGGCTACCTGAGCGCATCTTAGCCTCTGCTACAATCACACCTCGACAAAGTCCAGCAATGATACGATTACGGGCAGGAAAATGAAATTTCAGAGGTTGTTCGCCAGGTCCATATTCACTAAGAACCAGATGGTCATTGCCGATGTAGTCTTGCAAGCGTTTATTTGCTTTAGGATAAAACACATCTAGACCTGTTCCGATCACTGCAATGGTTTTTCCGCCATTCTGAAGAGCTGCCATATGAGCTGCTGTATCAATGCCCCTTGGCTAATCCACTGACGATAACCAGTTCATTTTCCAAGCCCTGAATGACTTTTTTTCAACTGACTTAGCTCCCTGTTTGCCACAAGCACGACTGCCCACGACTGCTACCTTAGGAAATTTCAAGAGGTCAAGATTTCCCTTTGTAAAATAAAAAGTACAGGCGCATCATATATTTCACTCAAATCCCAAGGATAACAGTCATCTAAAAATAGAGAAAGATGGAAATTTTTTTGAAACTCCTTCTCCAAATGCGCATCGTCTATCTGAAAATAACGTTCCATAAAAAAACAGCTGGATTTCGGCAACCTGATATATCTGCAATATCACCTAACAACAGTTCTTGATCAACATTTTCACCGTATTCTAGGACATTCAAAATCTGTTGATTGCTCAAACCTGATTTTTTTCAACTTATAGATTTCATAGTTTGTGATTTTTCATAAATATCTCCATTTCTTTTTCTACTCATCTATTTATTCGTAAAAATCAAAAAAACATCCGACTATTTTTAGCCAGATGTTGGAATCTTTAATTTTTCGTTTTTTTAAGAATTTCTTCTAATTTATGATAGTCTTGGACGCTATCGATCTCATATATGCTATTACCTTCTAATTCTTCGACATAGACATCTAGCTCTTTGATATTATCCTTAACCATATTGTCCCAGTAGAGATCAACAAATTCTCCACTTGCATAAGCCTTGTCGATAAAGCTGACAATCTTTTCTGCAGTTGGAGCATCCCAGAAGGATACACCACTAAGGATGCGACCAGCCTTGCTATCAACAGTTATGTCTTGAACCTTGTAGTCATCTCCATAGACCAAGAACCATTCGTTGGTACAATCTTCACGATAAACACTAAAATAAGTCGAACGAGTCAAATCATTGCGGAACATATTTTTAAAGAGATAATTGTCGGCATCAATAACATAGCTGTTGGCCAATTCTTCTTTTACAAGATAGAGGGAGTAAAAGTTATTGTAGTCAGCGTATTTATCATTGAAAACGAGACGAACTCCGTATTTTTCTTTCAAGTAATCGAATTGTTCTTTAAGATAACCGACAATGATGATAATGTCATTGATACCTTTTTCTTTTAGAAACTCAATTTGGTATTCAATCAGGGGTTTTTGATTAACCTGAACCAAGGCCTTAGGGGTATTTTCAGTCATAGGACGCAAGCGAGTTCCCAATCCCGCTGCTAAGATGATGGCTTTCACACGAATCTCCTTTATTCTTTAATAATAATATAAACTCCAGCAATGACGACAAGTGACGTAATAATGGTCAGCATATCTAGCGGTGCACCCAAGAAAACAACTGCGAACAAGACAGTCCAAACTACATAACTCACGTTCAAACCTGTAGCCTTGGCTGGTTGCAAGCGATTGATAGCGATATAATAAGCCAAGTAGGAAATCATATCAAAGGCTGCAAAGACAATCATAAGACCTAGCAATTGTCCATTGGCCACTTCTGCAAATGACTGATGAGAGAAGAGCACAATCACAAGATAGGACAAGAATGAAGTTACTTGACGGATTAAGAGGGCTTCGATTTCACTCAGTTCACTTTCCATGGCAAAGGAGCTAAGAACGCTCTCACTTCCCCATGCAATAGCACAAACTAAAGCACAGAGAATCCCAATGTAGAAAGAATTAACCTGTTCAACCTTATAAGTTTGAGCAATAATCCCTCCAATAATCAAGACAATCCCAAACACAGTATTTTTTGAAATCTTGTGCTTCAAAAAGAAGAAAGCCAATAAAACTGAAATCGCAGGATAGATAGCGGATACCGATGAAGCTAAGGAACTTCCGATATACTTAACCGCATAAAGATTGGCCTGCATTCCGATAGGACCTGCTAGCAAGGCTCCGATGATAACACTAACATTGCGAATATTTAAGAAAATAGAGAGGCGAACTTTCCCTTCTTTTACTCAAAAGAAAAGCTAGTAAGATAAAGATACTCAAGAAATCGTGAGCAGCGGCCACCACAAAGGGCGACAAATCTGTAAAAATCGAAAAGATATAAGCACTAATCGTTAGACCTAAACCCCAGAAAATACCTGAGAGTAGACCAAAAGAAACTCCATTTTTATTTTTCATCTGAACCTCCATAATATGACAAACCTTTAACAGCTCTTTGGTAACGACTCACACCATAGTCACCAAAATCTGCACCTTGCTCTTCTTTGTAGACTGTCCATAGACTCCAAATAGCATCTTGCAAAATTTTATAGATTGCAATCTTTTCACGAGAGACAGGTGTTTGCTCACTCTCATAGTGAGACAAGAAGTCTTCTTCCTCTTGACGAGTGAATTCAGACTCTAAAAAGAGAGCAGCCAAATCCCACATTGGATCGTTCATTGATGAATATTCCCAGTCAATCAGATAAAGTCGTCCTTGTGGTGACTCGATAAAGTTTTCAGGCACCAAATCAATATGACAAGATTTTCTGTCAACACCTAAGTCAGCCAGTCTTTTCTCTAAGGAGAAGACTTCTTCTCGAACAGCTTCATAGTTGGTATAAGGGATTTTCTCTTCAATCAAGGATTCGTATTTTTTGATTTCTTCAAAAGGAGCAAATTCTCCTCTTAATTCCTTGCCAGAAGCATGAATAGTTTGTAATATTGGAGCAATTTTATCAAATTTGGTCTTGATTGACGTTGAATCAAGCGTAATCGCAGATTCGATATACTCATTTACTTTGATACCAGCTTCAATATCAAAAAGATAATTTTTTACATCTAAGTCTAAATCCTTTAGTAGTTCAAGATTATACTTTTCATCTTGACGATTGATCAGTTTTTCTGTCCCTTTACCAAAGAACTTAACGATGTACTGCTTATTTGTTGTTTTTGACCAAATAGTTTTTGATTGGTCATACCTCCCAGTTGTTCAACACTGAGGACTTCCTCTTCTTGACTAAGTAGGGAAGAAATTTTTTCTTTAATGATTTTCTCCACAATTAACCTCCAGCACTTATACTTCCCACTTAAACACAGTTTTAAAGGCTGTGTTTAAATCGGTTGCAAAAGACACGGTGAATATCTTTAATTTCTCTTACAGGTTCTTCTAGATAAAGGATATTTTTTTAAGACGATTGGCAAATTTCTTGACTTCCATCATTTTGGATGGCATTTTTCAAAATCGATGCGACCAGAACGAGAGGAACCAACCAAGAGCAAGCCCTTTTCTAAGGCATCGCGAGTATTGAGATTGACTTTATATTCGCTAACTCCCATCATGAGAATCGTTCCCTGAGGACGAATGTAGCGAATCAAGTCATTTATAGCTGGTCCAGTACCATCACCACCACAACACTCAAAAGCATGGTCAAAGGCCAAATCTTCAGGAATATTATCAGTAATATAGCATTCTTTGGCAAATGAGAAAAGCTCCAATTTTTCCCAATGACGACCAATAACCACAATCTCTGCTTCTGGCAAAGTATAGTTGATAATATTGGCAACCACAAATGCTAAACTTCCATCTCCGATAACGGCGATTCGGTCCCGCTTGCTATGTGCAAAGGTCAATAGACGATTCATAGCGTGCATGCCAACACTGACAAACTCTGTAATGGCTGCAACCGTGTCTTCAATAGCATCATAAGCCACCACACGGTCTTTAGGGAGAGAAACAAACTCTCTCATAAAGCCATCAAAGCCACTAGACAAGAAATGGGTCCCTGTCATGTAGTTTTCATAGAATTCTTCATCACTCTGCATAGGAGGCTGATTGGGAATCATGACAACTTTTTGCCCAACCTCGTAGGTTCCTGTCGGGTCAGAAATAACGGTTCCACATGACTCGTGAATCATTGCCATTGGAAGCTTTTTGTTCAAAATCTTGGGATCACGTTTCCCTTGGTAGTAACGCTGATCCGCATGACAGACCGCCATGTAGTTGGGACGGATAAGGATATGATTTTCTTGGTCAATAGCCTCTTCCTGATATTTGACATTGATAAACTTAGGCTTAGTTAGTTGATAAATTTGATTAATCATTTTACTAGTCTTTCTCAATCATACTTTTTGCAATCTTCAAATCTGTTACGGTTGTAATCTTCAGATTTGAGTATTCACCCTTGGCCAAGGCTACATCTTTTCCTTTAATGACAAAGATTTTACATGCATCTGTCAAGATTTCCTTCTCTTCAGCAGAGAGAGAACCGTAAAGATCCATGAAGTCCTTGCAACGGAATGTTTGAGGTGTTTGTCCTTGATAAAGGTGAGCACGATTTGGAATATCTGTAATGAATTGACCATTGGTACTTTCAACGATAGTATCAACCGCTTCTACCACTGTGTCCACTGCGTCATGATTTTGGGCAAGTTGGATATTGTCTTGAATCATGCGAAGTGTAATAAATGGACGAACAGAATCGTGGGTAACAACGATATCCTCTGGAGTAAGCGGACGATAAGCATCAATGGCTTCAATGATTTTTCTCAATACTTGTATTGCGGTCAGCACCACCCTTTTGTAATGATGATACGTTCCTTATGAAGAGGAAGATATTTATCTACAAGATCTTCTGCATGAGAAACCCAGTCTCCATGAACCCCAACTACAATTTTTTTCAATACTTGGTTCCAAGACAAATTTTTTTCAATTGTATGAATCAAAAATAGGTCGATCACCTAGCTCTAAAAAAATTGTTTTGGCAAGTTACTGATTCCCATGCGTGTGCCAGTTCCACCAGCAAGAATTCCTGCATAAATCATCTATTTTTCTCCTTTGTCTTACTAAAAAAACTTATTCTCTTTATTATACCACAATCTAGTCCTATCATGAAAGAAATACCGACCCTCCCGTTCTAGAATAGAAGGTTTAAGGAGTTCTATTATTCAAAGAAACTAGTCCATTTCTAGTAATGACTAGGAATTCTGTAGTCATTACCAATAAATGGCTGTGAAATTTTAGAGTTCTTCAGAATAATATAGTTTTCTTAAAGAAAACTTAAAATTAAGCTTTGAAACTTCAAAGTGATTACTTGACTTATACTCAATGAAAATCAAAAAGCAAACTAGGAAGCTAGCCGTAAGCTGTACTTGAGTACGGTAAGGCGACGCTGACGTGGTTTGAATTTGATTTTCGAAGAGTATTACTGCCCTTCATTTCTTATTAGCTGACTTTATGATATAATGAAAAACGAGGTAAATTGAATGAAAAGTATAAAATTAAATGCTCTATCTTATATGGGAATTCGTGTCTTAAATATTATTTTTCCCATCCTAACCGGAACCTATGTCGCGCGTGTCTTGGACCGTACTGACTATGGTTACTTCAACTCAGTTGACACTATTTTGTCATTTTTCTTGCCCTTTGCGACATATGGAGTCTATAACTACGGTTTACGGGCCATCAGTAATGTCAAGGATAACAAAAAAGATCTGAATAGAACCTTCTCTAGTCTTTTTTATTTGTGCATAGCTTGTACGATTTTGACCACCGCTGTATATATCCTAGCCTATCCTCTCTTCTTTACAGATAATCCAATCGTCAAAAAAGTCTACCTTGTTATGGGGATTCAACTTATTGCCCAGATTTTTTCAATCGAATGGGTTAATGAAGCTCTGGAAAATTACAGTTTTCTTTTTTACAAGACTGCCTTCATCCGTATCCTGATGCTGGTATCTATTTTCCTGTTTGTCAAAAATGAACATGATATTGTTGTCTATACACTTGTGATGAGTTTATCAACACTGATTAACTATCTGATTAGTTATTTTTGGATTAAAAGAGACATTAAGCTTGTTAAGATTCACATAAGTGATTTTAAACCGCTCTTTCTCCCTCTAACAGCCATGTTGGTCTTTGCCAATGCCAATATGCTCTTCACTTTTTTGGATCGTCTCTTCCTCGTTAAAACAGGGATTGATGTTAACGTTAGTTACTATACCATGGCTCAACGAATTGTGACAGTTATAGCTGGTGTTGTAACAGGAGCTATCGGAGTGAGTGTGCCTCGTCTCAGTTACTATTTGGGTAAAGGAGACAAAGAAGCCTATGTTTCTCTGGTTAACAGAGGAAGTCGAATCTTTAACTTCTTTATCATTCCACTCAGTTTCGGACTCATGGTTTTAGGACCAAATGCTATCCTACTTTATGGTAGTGAAAAATATATCGGAGGCGGTATCTTAACCTCTCTCTTCGCTTTTCGCACGATTATCCTGGCACTGGATACCATTCTTGGTTCCCAAATTCTCTTTACAAATGGCTATGAAAAACGTATCACAGTTTACACAGTCTTTGCTGGGCTACTCAATTTGGGCTTAAATAGTCTCCTCTTTTTCAACCACATCGTAGCTCCTGAATACTACTTACTGACAACTATGCTATCAGAGGCCTCTCTACTTGTTTTCTATATCATTTTCATCCATAGAAAACAGCTCATCCACTTAGGACATATCTTTAGCTATACTATTCGATACTCGCTCTTTTCACTTTCCTTTGTAGGAATCTATTTCCTGATTAATTTCTTATATCCCGTGGATATGGTCATTAATTTGCCATTTTTGATTAATACTGGTTTGATTGTCTTGCTATCAGCCATCTCTTATATTGGTCTACTTGTCTTCACCAAAGATAGCATTTTCTATGAATTTTTAAACCATGTCCTAGCCTTAAAAAATAAATTCAAAAGATCATAGGAGTATAGAATGAAACAACTAACCATTGAAGATGCCAAACAAATTGAATTAGAAATTTTGGATTATATTGATACTCTCTGTAAAAAGCACAATATCAACTATATTATTAACTACGGTACTCTGATTGGGGCGGTTCGACATCAGGGCTTTATTCCTTGGGACGACGATATTGATCTGTCCATGCCTCGAGAAGACTACCAACGATTTATAAACATTTTTCAAAAGGAAAAAAGCAAATATAAGCTCCTATCCTTAGAGACTGATAAGAACTACTTTAACAACTTTATCAAAATAACCGACAGTACAACTAAAATTATTGATACTCGGAATACAAAAACCTATGAGTCAGGTGTTTTTATCGATATTTTCCCTATGGATCGCTTTGATGATCCTAAGGTCATTGATACTTGTTATAAGCTGGAAAGCTTCAAACTTCTGTCTTTCAGTAAACACAAAAATATTGTCTATAAGGATAGCCTTTTAAAAGATTGGATACGAACAGCCTTTTGGTTGCTCCTTCGACCTGTTTCTCCTCGTTATTTTGCACATAAAATCGAGAAAGAAATTCAAAAATATAGTCGTGAGAATGGTCAGTATATGGCCTTTATCCCTTCTAAATTTAAGGAAAAGGAAGTCTTCCCAAGCGGTACCTTCGATAAAACAATTGATTTACCCTTTGAAAATTTAAGCCTTCCGGCACCTGAAATTTGATACTATTTTGACTCAATTTTATGGGAATTATATGACCTTGCCACCTGAAGAAAAACGCTTCTACAGTCATGAATTTCACGCTTATAAATTGGAGGATTAGAATGCAATATTTAGAAAAAGAAGAAATTAAAGAAATTCAACTAGCCCTGCTAGACTATATTGATGAGACTTGTAAGAAACATGATATTCCTTATTTTCTAAGTTATGGAACCATGCTTGGAGCTATCCGCCACAAAGGTATGATTCCCTGGGACGATGATATTGATATTTCCCTTTATCGTGATGATTATGAGCGCTTATTGAAAATTATTGAGGAAGAAGACCATCCACGTTATAAGGTTCTATCCTACGACACTTCTTCTTGGTACTTCCATAATTTCGCATCGATTTTGGATACTTCTACTGTTATCGAAGATCATGTTAAGTACAAGCGCCATGACACCAGTCTCTTTATCGATGTCTTCCCAATTGATCGCTTTACAGACCTAAGTATTGTCGACAAGAGTTATAAGTATGTAGCCCTTCGTCAACTAGCTTATATCAAAAAATCACGCGCAGTTCACGGAGATAGCAAATTAAAAGATTTTCTAAGATTATGTAGCTGGTACGCCCTCCGAGTGGTCAATCCTCGTTACTTTTACAAAAAAATTGAGCATTTAGTCAAAAATGCTGCAACCAACACTCCTCAATATGAAGGAGGAATTGGGATTGGTAAGGAAGGTATGAAAGAAGTCTTCCCAGTTGATACCTTTAAAGAACTCATCTTAACTGAGTTTGAAGGTCGTATGTTACCAGTTCCAAAAAAATATGACCAATTTTTAACCCAGATGTATGGCGATTATATGACACCACCATCAAAGGAAATGCAAGAGTGGTATAGTCATAGTATTAAAGCTTATCGCAAAAGCTGATTAAGGACGACCATATAAACTACAAAAAGGCTGGGGAAAAACTCAATTTCAGGAGAAAATAAAGCAAATATTCCTACAACAAAACGCATAATATCAAGGCTTTTCAACACCTGAATATTATGCGTTTTTAATTTTTCTTCAATCCATTACAATGGATTGAGAACTCAATTTCTTATAAGTAAAGGAATTTGAAAATAGCTACTGCTGCAATTGCTGCTGCGATAGGTGCTACTACTGGTACCCAAGAATACCACCATTTTGAATCGCCTTTGTGCTCACCAAGAACTGATTTTGGAAGGAAAGCATGAAGGAGACGTGGTCCCAAGTCACGAGCAGGGTTCAAGGCAGGTCCTGTAGGTCCACCAAGTGATGTTACCAAGGCCATAACAAGGAATCCAAGTGCCAAGTGAGCTACTGAAAGTCCTGAAGCAGTATGTGGTGCTACTTGGGCTTTGATTGCTAAATCAGAAAAGTCAACATTTTGACCTGCTTGACTAGCCATTTGTTTCATGTATTGAAGCACTTCAGAACCAAAGAAGTTTTTAGTCATTCCAAGGGCTGCAAAGAAAAGAACAAATGATCCAACAAACTCATTTACAAAACCATTAACAGTTGCTGCAAAATGTGATTCTTTTGCACCATTATCCAAACTTGAAATTGTTGAGAAAGTACCCAAAATGTTGTTTGGATTTTCAGTTTTCAAGTAGTATGGGCGGTGTGTTGCCACAACCAAGGCTTGACCAAAGATAGCACCCAAAACTTGTGCAATGATATAAGGCGCAACTTGTGCCCAAGGGAAGAGACCGCTGATTGCAAGTCCAAGAGTAAAGGCTGGGTTGATGTGGTTACCAGATACGTTACCAAACATCAAGGCTGGAATCATAACCCCCATACCATAACCAACAGCGATAACGATCCAGCCACTTTGGTGACCTTTCGTACCTTTAAGTTCAACGTTAGCAACTGCACCATTTCCAAGAATGATCAAAATAGCAGTTCCCAAAAATTCAGTGGCATATTTAATCGCCCATGTGAAATCCATTTGATAGATTCTCCTTAAAATTTTTTAGACAATCCTTATTCTATCAATTTTTACATCTTTTAGCAACTACTTTCCCGAAAGATTATGACAGAAAACGGTTCCAAATTTTATAAACTAATCTTTTTTTCAAGATATTCCCAATTCATTAGGTTATCTGCGCTAATCTGATGCTTTTATGTCAATTCCTCCTGATACATAGTATAGGGAATAAGAAGTATCTTTCCCCATTCACCAATAAGAGTTTTGCTATGAACACAAAACTTTATCCTTCTAATGAAACAATCTTAACCTGATTTATATAAAAATTCTCGTCACATTGCCATAAAACCTCAGCCATATTTTTGTAAGAAATGGACTTATCTTGATCTGCTCTAATCGTAAGATTATAACCACTTTCATTCCTATCCATGTCTATATTTAGATTGTAAAATCCTTTCTGTTCAATGAGAATATTCAAGGTATCTATTGAAGGTTTATTGGTTACAAATCCAGTCATTCTGATATGATAATGGGTATCGCTTTTCAAAAATTTGGAGCTACTTTTCTGAACAGAAACTACAATTAAACTACAAAATAAGCCTAGAAAAGCAAAACCTGATCCAATCACCATTCCAATACCTGCAGTTGCCCAAATACCAGCTGCTGTGGTGATACCACTGATTTTTTTATCTCTCATGAAAATAATACCACCACCAATGAAACTAATTCCACTGACAATTTGGGCCGCAACCCTAGAAGTATCATAATTAGGCGTATCCAAGAAAGCTTCTTTTGATAAAATCATCATTAAAGTTGCAGTTAAGGCAACCAAGATATGAGTCTTTCTCCCAGCCTGCTTGTGCTTAGACTTTCTTTCATCGCCAATAATAAAACCAGAAAAACAAGACAATAAAATGAGAATAATATGTCGGACTTCAATCGGTATAGCTATCGTATCAAGCATTATTTCCTCCTCTATCACTCATAATTTTATATTATAATCCTAGTTGAAACTTTTTCAAGAGAATATATTAGTTGAAAATTGTCCTTTTTAAAACAAAAAACCACAGTTACCCTCTAGTAATAACTTGCAGTTTTCTGTAACTAATGGATTCTTACAATGTCTCAAACAATTCTTGCATTTGCACATCATCTGGAACCAGTTTTAAGTAAGCGTGAGCATGGACTTTTGCTTCTTCAAAATGTCCCAATTCACGCAAGAGATAGATATAGTGTTCCAGAAACTCTGGATTGTCCTTTAAATCTTCTGCCAACTCTTGGTAAAGCTCATAGGCAGTATCCAAATCGTCCATTTCTTGATAGGAACGAGCAATCATCCACTTGGTCAAGAGATTTTCTGGCTCATCACTTTGTAAGTCTAGAATATCCTCATAACGTTCCTGTTCTAGATAAATAGTTGCTAAACGGAGTAAAATTTCTTCTGTATCCTCAGCGTCTGCTTTAGCAGTAAGGAGGTAGTTTTCTGCACTACTAGCATCATGTAATTCATAAGAAAATTGTGAAGCTGCTAACAAGAGTCTTGTTTCAAAAGGATTTCTCCAAACCTTGCTTAGCGATACGCAGGGCTTCTTGAACTTGATGCTCCTTGTGTAAGGCCTGACTATAACCATACTCATAGCCTTCAAAGTCAGGAGAAATGGTATCAAGCTGCTTAAAGTAGAGGACAGCCTTTTGGTATTCTTCTCGATCAAAGTAAAGACTGGCCAACTCAAAAGCTGTTAGGTCATCGTATTCTAACTCCAGGGCTTTTTCTAAAAACTCTATAGCTGTTTCAAATTTCCCCAACTGTGCATAGGCAAAGCCAATCCGTTGATAGGTGGAAATGCCTGTTTGCTCATAAATAGTACGATTATCTAACTGGGCATAGCCTTTAATAGCTTCTTGGTAATTTTCCAACTCACTATCCAACTCTGCTAAGCCCAATATCAAGAGAGGATCCTCTGAGTAGCTCAAGGCTTCCAGCAATTTCTCACGCGCTACATCTGTCAAACCTTCCATCTGGTAAAGGTCTGCCTTCAGAGCCAAAGCCGACACATACCAATCACTGTCAGCTTGGATTTCCTCAAGATAAGCAAAGGCTTCTTCGATTTGACCATCCTCGCTAGCAATTGCTGCTAGATTTAGATTAACCTCTGGGAAATCCTCTACGATTTTCAGGTAAATTTCCTTGGCCTGAGGATAAAAACCAATCCCTTCTAGATAGGTGGCTAACTCATACAGAAGGTCACTTGGATCATTTTCTAAAGCTTTAACGAAATAGTGCTCTGCCTTAACTAAATCTTGCTCCTCCAAAGCCTGTAACATCTGTTGACTATTGTTCACTCTTAGCTTCCTCTCCTTCTTGTTCATATAGGCCACTGACTACCTTATACCATTCAAAAATCGCTGAAATGACAACTTTAGCAGAGGCATAAACCGGAATACCGAGCAAGACTCCCCATATGCCAAACATGGATCCTGAAGTTAACAAGACAAAGAGAACATTAATGGGATGGATGTTTAATTGACTTCCCAAAATCAATGGAGAGACAAAACGGCCTTCAATAGTTTGTTCTACGATAAAGACAATCACTACTTTCAAAAGCATGACTGGACCAGCAATCAAGCCCAATACTAAGGCAGGAAGCATGGCTAGGAAACTACCAAGATAAGGAACCAGATTTAAGATACCAGCAGTAACACCCAGCGTAACCGCATAGCGTAGACCAATGATCTTGAAGAAGATCATAAACATTACTGCTACAATAATAGCTACTGTTACTTGCCCTCGAACATAGTTGGACAACTGCTGATTCACTTCTGACAAGACCTGTCCAACAGGTTCTTTCAATTTCGTTGGCATGAATTGGGTCAAATAGTGACGTAGGCCTTTCCCATCACGCAAGAGATAAAAGAGCATGAAAGGAACAATAATCAAGGCAACGATCACTTGAGATGCCCCGCTAATAAAGGCACTCACCCAGTTGACTGCCTGAGATGAAACCTTACTTGCCCAAACTGTAGCCTGACTAGAGAAGTTTGTCAAAACTTGTTCTAATTGAGGTCTGAAATCATCTGGTAAACGCTTGGTTACCAAATCATCAATAACCCGATCAGCATCTTCAAGATAGATTGGTACATTTCTTGCAAATGTTAAAACTTGACGTTGCAGATTTGGAATCGCAACTGCCAAACCCCAAATGATAAAGAGAGCGATGATGACAAAGACAATACTGATTGCGATAACACGATTGATTTTGCGTTTTTCCATCCAATCTACAATAGGATTTAATAAATAATATAGCAAACCAGATAGAATGACTGGCAACATCACGACTGCCAAAAAGTCTAAAACAGGTGAAAATAGAAAACTAATCTTGCTTAAAATAAAAAGATTTAAGCCAAGTAACAAGGTTACCAAAAATACCGTAATTGCCTTGTTATCCAAAAACCACTTGAAAAACCAAGATAGGCTAAAATGTTTCTCTTTTTGCTCCATAAATACTTCCTTTCTATTGTTCTCTCATTATACCATTTTTAAATCAAAATAACTCTTTTTTAAAGTGCTTACATGAAGACTACTATATAAAAAATCTCCTCAAAAGAGGAGATTCGATTAGTCTTGAATATGACGGTCTAAGTTCTTCTGATAATCAGCGTTGGATTTGGCTTTTTCATCAGCAAATTTCTTGCGGAACTCATCCATTTCTTTAGTAGTGACAATCTTATCTTGGATTTTCAGATACTTGTAGCTATTTTCACTAGTCTTGTCACCTACCCAGCCACCGGCACCACTGCCAGGAACCATTTTCGTCACTAGCATTTGAGCACCATCAGAGTATACTGGAATAGCAAGTGCACTATCTGACAACCAAGCTTGGGCCTTAGCATATTTGGTATAACGTTTTTGAAGGTCTGTTTTCTCACTATTTGCATCATCAATCAGTTCTTTGTATTTATCCAATCCAACTGTTTTAATAACTGGATTGTCTGTTCCTGGTGCCACACCAAGAGCACTTAGGAGACTTGGACCTGAAGTTGGATCAAATACATCTAGATAAGTCGATGGATCTGCAAAGTCTGGACTCCAACCACTGACTGCATTAATATCCCAGTCAGTATTTGTATTGGAAGTAGCTAGAGTAGTCATACTTCCCAATTCGTCATCAGAAACTTGTTGAATATCAACAACTACATTTTCAGAGCCTAAGGCTTCCTCAATGGATTGTTTATAAGACTGAACCTGACGAATAAAATCTGGATTTGATGAAGAAATTGGCAAATCTAAATGAATTGGGAACTGGACTCCATCAGCTTGAAGAGTTTTCTTAGCAGATTCAAACTTAGCCTTAGCCTTGTCTACATTATGAAGTGAATCTTGGGCATCGTCAAGACTAACATCTTTCCAGACGTTATCTAATTTATCCAATTCTGTCTTAGTAACTTGACCAAATGTTTGATCTCCTACTTGAACAAATGTTGGAGGAGTGAAACTTGTCCGTAACTTACGAGGTCCTACTTCATCACCAAATACTTGAGAGATCCCTGCTTTACGATCTACCGCAAAAGCCAAGGCTTGACGGAAATCTTTGTTTAACAAGGCTTTCTTAGTAGATGATTTTTCTGCATCACTTGTTTTAGCAGTGTGATTGTAATTTACACGGTCGATATTGGTTGAGATATAAAAAACTCCTCCACGCTGTTGACCATACACAATATTATCCTTGTATTTTTCTTTTAGACGTTCATAGTTAGCAGAGTTTTTAAAGAGTGGTGCAGCTGGATAGTGTCCCTCATCAAAACCGCGACCTAGAGAGTCTGCATCTTGACCATCAAAGAAGGATAACTTGATATCATCAATAAAGACATTTTGTTTATCCCAGTAGTTTTGATTTTTGGTCATTTCGATAGAAGACTTAGATGTAAGACCTTTGAGGAGATAAGGCCCATTGTATAGAATGCTCGTTACATCCGTTGGTTTACCAAAGTCATCTCCTTTAGAAGCTAAAAAGTCTTCATTAACTGGTGCAAGGACTCCCATTGTTGTTTTTGAATTCCAGAAAGATTCTGGATGGTTCAAAGTATAAACAACAGTATAATCGTCAGTTGCTTTTACCCCAACACTAGAAAAATCTGTTGTTTTCCCATTTACATAGTCATCCAATCCTTTGATAGAATCCTGTACGAGATAAAGAGCCTGTGATTTCTTATCTGCTGCGTGTTTCAGACCAGTTACAAAGTCTTGAGCCTTGACTTCACCATACTCTTCCCCCTCATTTGTATACCATTTGACGCCCTGACGGATTTTATAGGTATAGGTCAAACCATCTTTGGAAACAGTCCAATCTTCTGCAACTGATGGAACAAGATTCCCATATTGGTCATTTTCAAGCAAACCGTCAATAACGTTACCTGTGACCTGTTTAGTGCTGACATTTCCAGAAACTGTATAATCCAAAGTAACAGGATCTGATGAGAATACATAGGCATAAGTAACTGGTTTAGTTGCTGGTTTAGTTGCTTCTTTATTACCATTACCAGATGAACACGCTGCTAGGACAGCTGCCGAGAGTACAGCAACTCCTGCTGCTAAGAAAACACGATTTTTCATAGTCAAACTCCTTTTAAAATTTGATAGATTCATTATAGCACTTTTAAGAAGAAAAGTAAGGAAAACAATCTCAATATTATTATATTTTTCAAAAAACCAATCAATTATTTTTTTAAAGTGCTTACATCTAATTGGATGTCTTTAATTGGCTTGTTTTTGTGATATAATAGTCTTATCTTTATATAGAGGTAAAGTTATGAAAGAAACTGTTTATTTTGGAACTTATACACGTCGTACTTCTCAAGGGATTTACAAGGCAGACTTTGATACAGAAACTGGTCAGCTTTCAAATCTAGAACTTTTTGCTACTGAGCCAAGCCCAACCTACCTTGCCTTTGACCAGCACCAACATTTATACACTGTTGGTAGTCAAGACGATAAGGGAGGAATTGCAGCCTATCAAACTGACGGGACTTTATTAAATCATGTCGTTGAAGAAGGAGCCCCCCACTGTTATGTTGCCGTTGATGAAAGCGTGATTTGGTTTATGCGGCCAACTACCACAAGGGACAGGTCCTTGTTTATAAACGTCAGGAAGATGGTCGTCTTCTACTTAGTGATGTTGATCAACACAGTGGCCAAGGTCCACATGAAAATCAAGCTTCTCCACATGTTCACTATACAGATTTAACACCTGACCACTATCTAGTGACCTGCGACTTGGGTACTGACCAAGTAATTACTTATGATCTTGATCCAGAAGGAAAATTATCTAAGCTCTATACCTATCATAGCCAGCCAGGAGCAGGCTCACGCCATATTATTTTCCATAACCATTATAAAATCGCTTATCTCATTTGTGAACTCAATAGCACTATCGAGGTTCTAATCTACGATGGTGTTGGCGAATTTGAACGCATGCAAGTCATTTCAACTCTACCAGACGGTTATGAAGGCTTTAATGGTACTGCTGCTATTCGTCTCTCTAAAGATGGTAAATACCTCTACGCTTCTAACCGTGGTCATGATTCTATCGCAGTATATACAATTCTTGCAGACGGTAGCTTAGAGTTATTAGAAATCGTTCCTACACATGGTCAGACTCCACGTGATTTTGATTTGACACCAGACCAAGAATTTGTCATTGCTGTCCATCAGGACTCTGACAATGTAACCGTCTTTAAACGCAATTCTGAAACTGGACGTCTAGCAGAACTTTCTAATGACTTCCATGTTCCAGAAGCGGTCTGCATCAGTTTTGCCCCTTAAGAAAGCATAAAAAATGAACTTGGTAACTCAAGTTCATTTTTTTCTTATAGTCTTTTTCCGACATTAATACGGTTAATGGCACGTTGCAAAGCAATCTTAGCACGACGTTCCTGGTCAATCAAGTGTTTGTCTTGTGCTTCTTCAATTTCACGCTCTGCTCGAAGTTTGGCACGTTCTGCACGACTGATATCGATATCTCGAGCACGTTCTGCAGAGTCAGCAACGATTGTGATGGTATCATTGGCAATTTCAATAACGCCTCCGTTTACTGCAATCCAGTTCACGTGATCTTCATCATCAATACGTTTTACCTTTACTTCATCAACTGCTAAAACCGCAATCATATTTTCATGTCGTGGCAAGATCCCCATCTCACCATCCAGAGTTCGAACCGATACATAGCTGGCATGGTGATCATAGACGAGACCATCTGGTGTCACGATCTGGACAGTTAACTGAGCCATAGATCACCTCTTAAAATCCCATTTTTTCAGCTTTTGCAATTACATCTTCGATAGAACCTACACCACGGAAGGCATCTTCTGGCAAGTGGTCATGTTTACCATCAAGGATTTCCTTAAAGCCACGAACAGTTTCAGCAACTGGAACATAAGAACCTGGCTGACCAGTGAATTGTTCCGCAACGTTGAAGTTTTGTGACAAGAAGAACTGGATACGACGGGCACGTGCAACCAATGTCTTTTCTTCATCAGAAAGCTCATCCATACCAAGGATAGCAATGATATCTTGCAACTCATGGTAACGTTGAAGGACACGTTTTACTTCAGCAGCAACTGCATAGTGCTCTTCTCCAACGATTTCAGGTGCCAAGGCACGTGAGCTTGAAGCAAGTGGGTCAACGGCTGGATAAATACCCAATTGTACCAACTTACGTTCCAAGTTTGTTGTAGAATCCAAGTGAGCGAAGGCTGTTGCTGGCGCTGGGTCAGTATAGTCATCCGCTGGCACATAGATAGCCTGGATAGAGGTTACAGAACCCTTCTTGGTTGATGTAATACGTTCTTGCAATTGACCCATTTCCGTAGCAAGGGTTGGTTGATAACCAACGGCTGATGGCATACGACCCAAAAGGGCAGATACTTCTGAACCAGCCTGAGTGAAACGGAAGATATTATCGATAAAGAGAAGCACGTCTTGGCCTTCTACATCACGGAAGTATTCAGCGATTGTCAAACCAGTAAGGGCAACACGCATACGTGCTCCTGGTGGCTCATTCATCTGACCAAATACCATGGCTGTTTCTCGATAACGCCTGATTCTTTCATTTCCCAGTAAAGGTCATTCCCCTCACGAGTACGTTCACCAACACCAGTAAATACTGAAATACCACCGTGTTCTTGGGCAATGTTGTGAATCAATTCTTGGATTAAGACGGTTTTACCAACTCCGGCACCACCGAAAAGTCCAACCTTACCACCTTTAAGGTAAGGGGCAAGAAGGTCGATAACCTTAATCCCTGTTTCAAGGATTTCAGAAGAGGTAGACAACTCATCAAAAGTTGGAGCTTTTTTATGAATTGGCTGACGCTCTGCGTCTTCTGTAAAAGGAGCTTCCAAGTCAATGGTATCTCCCAAAACGTTGAAGACACGTCCCAAAGTTTCTTTACCTACTGGTACAGAGATTGGACGACCTGTGTCCAATACTTCCATTCCACGAGTCAACCCATCTGTTGATTCCATGGCGATAGTACGGACCATACCATCTCCCAACTCCAAGGCTACTTCAAGGACGATTTTTGTTTTTCTTTCGTCATTTTTGTAGACGACAAGTGCATTGTTAATCTCAGGAAGTTTTTCCCCTGCTGCAAACAAGACGTCTACAACGGGACCGATAACCTGAGCAATTTTACCTGAACTCATCTCCTTCTCCTATTCTATATAAGATACTGTCGGTTCCTAGTTCAACTAGGTCCTAAGTTCATTTTCATGCGAGCTGGACTAGAGCCTATTCTAAGGCACTAGCTCCTGCTACGATTTCTGTAATTTCTTGTGTAATCGCCGCCTGTCTGGCACGGTTATACTGAATTGTCAAATCATTAATGACTTTCTTAGCATTATCTGTCGCTGTTTGCATGGCTGTCATACCGGCAGCATTTTCAGCCGTCTTGGCATCGATAATAGCCCCGTAAATCATACTTTCTGCAAACTGAGGCAACAACTGCTCCAAAATTTCTTCTCGGCCTGTCTCCAATTCAAAAGTCAAGCTGTAGTCTTCATCCGCTTCATTTGGATCCAAGTCAACAATCGGAAGCATTTGTTCCACACGCATTTGACTGGTTAGCGTATTGACATGGTGGTTGTAGCAAACATAAAGCTCATCAAAGAGTTCATTTTGGTACATTTCAACAGTTTTTGAAATAATCTTACGAACTTCATCAAAGCTAGGTTGATCTGCCAAGCCACGTAATTCATAAAGTGGTTGAATACCACGAGCCTTAAAGAAATCAGCTCCCATTCCACCGATACAGATCATTTCAAAACCTTTACCGTCTGGATGGTATTCTTCTTTCAACTCCATAACGGCTTTCAGAATAGAAGAATTATACCCTCCAACCAAACCGCGATCTGAAGTAATGACGATATAGCCTGTCTTCTTAACTGGACGACTAATCAACATCGGATTGGTTGAACTACCAGCTCCATTCCCATGAAGGATATCTGTCAAGAGCTTGCGAACTTTTTGAGCGTATACTTGGAAGTTGCGAGCCGCTTCTTCTGAACGACCTAGCTTAGCAGCTGATACCATCTGCATGGCATTAGTGATTTGACTCGTATTTTTTGTTGAGGCGATTTTTGTTTTAATATCATTTAGAGATACTGCCATCTGACACCTCTATTCTTACTGGAAGCTGGTTTGATTGAGAAACTCTGTAATCGCAGCATCCAAGACTGCTTCTTCTGGCAAGTCTTTTGTATCACGAATGGTTTCCAAAATCTCTGGATGTTGAGCATCAAAGAAGGCATGGAACTCTTCTTCGAAACGAACAATATCATCTACGGGAACAGTATCCAAGAAACCATGTGTCAAAGCATAAAGAATGGTTACTTGTTTCTCAACAGGCAATGGTTTGTGAACAGGTTGTTTCAAGACTTCAACTGTACGACGTCCACGGTTCAACTTAGCCTGTGTTGCTGCATCCAAGTCAGAACCAAACTTAGTGAAGGCTTCCAACTCACGGTATGAAGCAAGGTCGATACGAAGTGTACCAGCAACCTTCTTCATAGCTTTGATTTGTGCAGAACCACCCACACGTGATACAGATGAACCCGCATCGATGGCTGGACGAATACCCGCATTGAAGAGACCATCGCCAAGGAAGATTTGTCCATCAGTGATAGAAATCACGTTGGTTGCGATATAGGCAGAGATATCTCCTGCTTGTGTCTCGATAAATGGTAGGGCTGTAATTGATCCACCACCAAGTTCATCAGAAACTTTAGCTGAGCGCTCAAGCAAACGGCTGTGAAGATAGAAAACATCCCCTGGGAAGGCCTCACGACCTGGAGGACGACGAAGCAAGAGTGACAGTTCACGATAAGCTACCGCTTGTTTTGATAAATCATCATAAACAATCAAAACATGTTTCCCTTGGTACATAAATTCTTCTGCCATGGCAACCCCAGCATAAGGAGCTAGGAAAAGCAATGGAGATGGTTGTGAAGCAGAGGCTGTCACAACGATTGTGTAATCCAAGGCACCGTACTGACGTAGTGTTTCTACTTGCGTACGAACTGTTGATTCTTTTTGTCCAATCGCAACATAGATACAGATCATATCTTGACCTTTTTGGTTCAAGATTGTATCAATCGCAATGGTTGTTTTCCCTGTCTGACGGTCACCGATAATCAACTCACGTTGACCACGACCAATCGGTACAAGGGCGTCAATAGCTTTCAAACCAGTTTGCAATGGTTCTGATACAGACTTACGTTGCATAACACCAGGAGCTGGTGCTTCTACTGGACGAGTTTTATCAGTGTGGATTTCTCCAAGACCGTCAACCGGACGACCAAGCGGATCCACAACACGACCAATCAGACTTTCACCTACTGGGACTTCCATGATTTTACCTGTACGGCGGATTGTATCGCCTTCACGGATATCTGTAAAGTCACCTAGGATGATAATACCAACGTCTGTTGACTCCAAGTTTTGAGCCATACCATAAGAGCCGTTTTCAAAAATCAACAACTCTCCACTCATGGCATTTTCAAGGCCATGAGCACGCGCGATACCATCCCCGATATAGGTTACAACACCTGTTTCAGTCACATCAAAATTGGGTTTGAAATTTTCAATTTGTTGCTTAATTAAAGCGCTGATTTCTTGTGCGTTAATTGCCAAAAGAACACCACTTTCTATTTCAAATTTTCTTTAACAACTTTAAGTTGTTGTTTAATACTCACATCAATTGTCTTGTGATTGGCAAAAATGACAAAACCACCAATGAGACTTTCATCGATTTGTTCTTTTACACTCCTTACTTTCAGAGACATTTTTTTCTCAATCAAAGAGAGTAGGCGACTCTTTTGTTCATCTGTTAAAGGATGAGCTGAAGTAATCGTCACTTCAAATCGATTTGTTTCTTTTTCAAGTCGGTTCAAGCAATCTACAAGCACATCATAAAAAAGATTTGCTCTGTGGTTGTAGATAAGAACCTGGATCAAGTTTTGCAATAAAGGTGACACTGAGTCTTGGAAGAAAGCAATTGTTTTTTCCTTATCAGACTCGTCTACTGCCACTTTTTTTAAAAAAGAAGGTAAACCTGTTTCTTCAGCAACCTGCTTGATTTGAGTCAAGTCTGAAAAAATACGGTCTTCTTCTCCTTTTTCAAGTACCAATTGGACAAAAGGCATGCTGTATTTCAATTACCTTTACTGTTTTCTTGTCCATTAAGCTTCTCCTATCTGATCGATATACTGATCAATGAGTTCTTTATGGGCATGACCATCAAGGTTTTGTGAGATGATTTTACCAGCCAAGCTGATTGTCAAATCTGCTACCTCACCCTTAACGCTTTGTAAAGCTTCAGCTTTGTTTTGAGCAATTTCTTGGTTTGCTTTTTCTTTTAAGCGTCCTGCTTCTAGTTTAGCATCTGCTAAAATACTAGCCTTACTTTTCTCAGCTGTTTCTTTCGCATTCTCAATGATTGTCTTAGCTTCTTTACGGCTACCAGCCAATTCATCTTCGCGTTTTTGAGCCAATACTTCTGCTTTTTGACGTGCTTCTTCAGCTCTATCAATATCTGAAGCAATTTTTTCAGCTCTTTCTTCGAAAATGCCTGTAATATTAGACCATGCAAATTTTTTAATCAAGACTAGCAAAAGGATAAAAGAGCCAGCGATTAAAATAAAATTACCAATTAATTCACCTACTGTTACGTGCATCAGTTACTCCTTTCTACTCTTCATCATTAATTTTATTTCCTAGGTACATAGAGGATAATAGTGTAAAGACATAGGCTTGTACACAAGAAATGAACACGGAAAATGCAGTCCAAACTAAGTTTGTTCCAAATGCGATTGGATACCAAAAAATAGCCTGATGTGAAAGTAAAAGAAGCAAGCTTGTCATTACTTCACCTGCAAAGATATTCCCAAAAATCCGCAAAGCAAGAGAAAGGAAATTCGTGACTTCTTCCAGTAGATTCATCGGTGTCATAAATGCAGGAGTTACAAAACCTTTTAGGTATTGTTTAATCCCACGACGACGAATCCCCTCAATGTGCGCCATCACAATAATACAGAAAGACAAGACAAGGTCAAATGAAAGATTTGCAGTTGGCGATGTCCAAAGGTTTGTCCCATCTGTTGTTTGAAGTTTAGCCATCAAACCAAGATTATTGGCGATGACCATAAAAAGAAATAAACATAAGTAAAAGAGTGAGTAATCTTTTATGTAGTGGGAACCAAGGTTAGGTTCTGTAAATCCAATTACAAAATCATAGAGATACTCTAGTACATTTTGTTTACCTTTGGGTTTCAAAGTCATATTACGACTTGCCCAATAGATAAATGCAAAAATCAGAAACACAGACAGCAAAGTCAAGGCTGTCAAAGTTAAATCAAAGGTAACAGGACCAATATTGATGGTTGGATTGATACTTTCTTCCATCTAACATTCTCCCTTCTCCAATTTATATTTCGTTATTTAATAATAAATGAGAAGACAAGAGTTACGAAGAAAGTTCCTTCGATAAAAGGCAACCCCTAAAAACATCAAAGCTACGAAACTCAGCAGATAATATCTGGTTGGCGAGCTACTGATTTCAACAAACCATTCATCAACAGACCCTCACCAAGAGATACACCCATACAGGCAAGACATAGACCGAAAAATGTTAAATTCATGACGAATTCTCCTTTTAATTAAAATTTACTTACTTAGTTTAGTCCTAAAAATTGGATTTGTCAACTTTTTTACTAACATTGAAAGCGTTTAATGAAAATTATTTACAATTTTACTATTTTTTTAAGCCTATTATATAGAAAACTTTGTAAAAAAACTTGTAATAAATCCGACCATTATCTAGACCTTTCTGAAAAATATTGAAAAAATCCGAGATGAAATCTCGGATGAAAATTAATATATTTTCTTTAACCTAATGCTCTTTTAGTAAGAAGAATTAAAGGGAAATCTTTCGTTTCCTACATGTTTATTAAGCACGAACTGTGACGCTGGTTCCATCTTCCTTATAAAGATTGATAAGGCCTTCTTTTAGAGCTCGAACCATGTCTCCAGCTTGAACAGGTTGTGGGACTTTGATTGTCAAGAGTTCCATCGGATTTGGAGCGCGGTCGATTTTATTGCCTTTGGCATCATGCAAATCTTCGATATAAGTTTCAAAGTGACGGAAACCTGGGCCATAAAACTCTACTTGGTCTCCTTCGTTAATGACATTCCGTTGACGAATGGTTGCTGTTTGTGTCGCATCATCATAAGAAACCACTTCAGCGACAAACTTGTACTCAGGAATTTTACGACGAGCACCAAATAACTGTTCATTTTCAGATGGTGTACCGTAGTAGAAACCTGTTGCCAATTCACGTTGGGCAACCTTCCACATCTCATCAATCAAGTCTTGCTTGATAGCTTCAAACTTCTCTGGACTTTCTAGATAGGCATCAACAGCTGCCTTGTAGCAGTTGGTTACTGTTGATACGTAGTGAATAGACTTCATACGTCCTTCAATTTTTAGACTGTCCACACCATTTTCAATCATATCTGGAATATGGTCAATCATGGACATATCAACAGCTGACATTGAAAATTCTTCAGGAATTTCACCTTTCAAACTCTTGCGTTCTTTCCCAAATGGCATATCGTAGAGGTCATATTTCCAACGGCATGACTGAGAGCATCCACCACGGTTAGCATCACGCATACTCATGTGGTTTGAAAGAGTACAACGACCAGAGTAAGAAATACACATGGCTCCGTGGACAAAGGCTTCAATCTCAACATCTGTACGTTTGCGGATTTCTGCCAATTCTTCCATTGAAACCTCACGCGCCAAAACGACACGAGTCAAGCCCAGTTCTTTCCAGAACTCAAGGGTTTCATAGTTAGTGGCGCTGGCTTGGGTAGAGAGGTGGATTTCAAGACCTGGTGCTTCTGTTGCTGCAATCATAATCAAGGCTGGGTCAGATACGATAACTGCTGCAATCCCGATATCACGCAGTTTACGGAACCACTCACCAGCACCAGCTTCATTTCCTTCGTGCATAACCATATTAGCAGCTACATAAACCTTAGCACCATACTTGGCAGCAAACTGGACACCTTCTTCCATCTGTTCAAAGGTAAAGTACCTGCACGGCTACGAAGACCATAGGCCTGACCACCGATAAAGACAGCATCCGCTCCATATTGAACAGCTACTTTTAGCTTCTCTAAAGTCCCTGCAGGCGATAAAACCTCAGGACGTTTTAATATTTTTGTCATGTTTTCTCCTATTTGCAATATAAAAGTTTGACGTTTTTCCTTCTCATTTTATAGTAAATAAGCGATAAAATCAAGCCTAGACAGATTGTTTTGACAATTCTAATCTTTTAAGGCTTGCAAACTAACTGTTAATTTGTCGAAAATTCACCCAGTTTTAACAAGTAGTCAAAAATACAGATAAAGTAAAAAACCAGTATCCAAAGATACTGGCTCGTTAAACTACATAAATTAGTCCTTAGATGACTATTCCCATTCAACTGTTGCAGGTGGTTTACTTGTAATATCATAGACGATACGGTTAACATGATCCACTTCGTTTACGATACGTACTGAGATTTTTTGAAGCACTTCCCATGGAATTTTGGCAAAATCAGCAGTCATACCATCGATAGAGGTGATAGCACGGATTGCAATCGTGTAGTCATATGTACGACCGTCACCCATAACACCAACTGAACGAACGCCTGTGTTCACTGTGAAGTATTGCCAGATATCGCGGTCAAGACCTGCTTTAGCAATTTCCTCACGAAGGATAGCGTCTGATTCACGAACGGTTTCAAGTTTCTTCAGTAATTTCTCCCATGACACGGATAGCAAGTCCTGGTCCTGGGAATGGTTGGCGCCATACGATGTGGTCTGGCATACCAAGCTCTGTACCTAGGGCACGAACTTCATCCTTGTAAAGAGTATTGAGTGGTTCGATCAATTCAAACTGCATGTCTTCTGGAAGACCACCCACGTTGTGGTGTGACTTGATAGTTTGAGCTGTATCTGTACCAGACTCGATAACGTCTGTGTATAAGGTACCTTGAGCAAGGAATTTCACATCTTTGAGCTTGCTTGCTTCGTCATCGAAGACATAGACAAACTCGTTACCGATAATTTTACGTTTTTGTTCTGGGTCAGAAACGCCAGCAAGTTTATCAAGGAAACGTTTAGCAGCGTCTGCTTTGACGATATTCAAACCAAACTTACCACCAAGCATGTCCATAACTTGGTCCGCTTCTCCTTTACGAAGAAGACCGTGATCCACGAAGATACAGATCAATTGATCGCCAATCGCTTTTTGGAGAAGAACTCCAACAACTGAAGAGTCAACACCACCTGATAGACCAAGAAGGACACGTTTATCACCGACAGTCTCACGGATTTTTTGGATCTGCATGTCGATGAAGTTATCCATTGTCCAGTCGCCTTTAGCCTTACAGATGTTAAGGGCAAAGTTACGAAGGATATCATTCCCGTATACAGAATGACGAACTTCTGGGTGGAATTGGATACCGTAAATGTGTTTATCTGGATTTTCGATGGCTGCGTATGGGCAGTCAGCTGATGTTCCAGTACGAACAAAGTCAGCAGGAATCTCAGTAACCGCATCACCATGGCTCATTAAAACAGTCTGCTCGTCTGGTGTTGATTCAAAAAGAGCTGATGGTGTATGTGTTAGTGTTGATTGACCGTATTCACGATTTCCAGCATCACCTGCAGGAACAACTTTTCCTCCAAGTTTATGGGTCAATAACTGCATACCGTAACAAATTCCCAAAATAGGAATTCCAAGTTCGAATATTTCTGGGTCAATATCGAATGAACCATCTTCGTATACAGAATTTGGACCACCTGAAAGGATGATTCCTACAGGGTTGATTTCACGAACTTCAGCAGCTGAAATTTTATGGCTTTTTAGTTCTGAAAAAACACCAATCTCACGGATACGGCGTGAAATCAGCTGGTTGTATTGGCTACCATAGTCCAATACGATGATTTTTTCTACATCTTGCAAATCAGTTGAAATGTTGCTCATCTTTTTCCTTTCTCAAAAGAAATATCTTTTTTCAATATTCTATCACAAATAAGGGCGAATTACCAACTAAACAAGGTGAAGATTGACTTTTTCTAGTTTATTGGGGTACAATAGAGAAAAGATAGAAATGAAGTGAAAAATATGCTACCCGCTTATATGAAAATCCATGATCAGATTAAAAAGGATATTGACGAACATCGTTGGGCCATTGGTGAGAGACTTCCCAGTGAACGAGACTTAGCAGAGCAGTTTGCGGTCAGTCGCATGACCCTCCGCCAAGCCGTATCTCTATTAGTCGAAGAAGGCGTTTTAGAGCGTCATGTAGGAAGCGGCACCTTTGTTTCTAGTACTCGAGTACAAGAAAAGATGCGAGGGACAACCAGTTTTACTGAAATTGTTAAGTCCCAAGGTAAAGTTCCCTCTAGCCAGCTCATTTCCTACAGAAACCATTCCCAATGAACAGGAAGTTGCCAAGCTAGGAATTTCTCCTACCGAAAATATTATCCGAATGGAACGGGTCCGCTATGCCGACCAAGTCCCTCTGGTTTATGAAGTTGCTTCTATTCCTGAAAAATTCATTAAGGACTTTAAAAAAGAAGAAATCACCAGTCATTTCTTCCAAACCTTGCAAAAACATGGCTACCGTATTGGTAAATCACAGCAGACCATCTATGCTCGTCTTGCAAAAGAAAAGATTGCTCACTATTTGGAAGTTGAAAAAGGACATGCTATTCTTGGTTTAACTCAGGTTTCCTACCTAGAAGATGGTACAGCTTTTGAATACGTAAAAAGTCAATATGTAGGCGAACGTTTTGAATTTTATCTTGAAAATAATTAGATTACTATGCAAAAACTCTCTGTCACGGACAAAGAGTCTTTTTATTTTTCTAAGAGCAAATCTTTCAAAGAAATCAGAGTTACAGCAAATAATATCATTGCCATACCAAGAAAATCAATGGGATAAAATTGTTCATTCATGATTAGGAAGGCAAAGAAAACAGCCGAAATTGGCTCAATTGAAGCCAACAAACTTGACTTGACCGGCCCAATCAGACTGGCTCCTTTTAGAAAGGCTGTATAGGCAAAGACAGTCCCGATAAGGATAATACCTGCAAAAGCAAGGAGAAAATCAAGACTAGTCGATATATTGGCCTGTAGAACCCCTGTAAAAGGAAGGGCGACCAAACCTGCTATGACCATTCCCACACCAATGACCAAACTGCTCCCCCACTTCTTAATCAAGGCTATGGGCAAAATGATATAAAGTGCGTAAGTCAGAGCAGAAATAGCCCCCAGAACAGTCCCGAAGGTGTCATAGATAACTGGTCCAACTGCCCATGAGTGGCGATCAGGAAGGTTCCTCCGATGGCTAATATGATAGAAACAATCTCTCCCAGTGTCGGTGCCACCTTATCCTTGATACAGCTATAAATCAAAATTCCAACAGGACAAACATACTGAAGCACCGTCGCAGTCCCTGCATTGGTTTCCTGAATAGCAGTTAGATAAGCAAATTGATTGAGGAAGAGACCAATTAGAGCAAAAATGAGAAGAGACAGCAAACTTTTTCTATCCTTTAAAAAGGCCAGCATTCTATCCTTTGCAGTAGCATAAGCCAAGAGCATGAGAATTCCACCAGCGATTAAAAGACGCAAGTTGGTCAAAACCAGAGCCGAAATTCCGTGTGCCATCAGGTATTGGCCACTCGTTCCTGACAAGCCCCAAGCAATCCCGGCCACAACTGTTAATAGAGTCCCTTTTAAACTATTTGACATGTCTCTCCTTACTCTTCTTTGCGAATCAAGTCCATTACTTGATTGCGGTCTACAATCCATTGAGCCCTCTCATCCTTTTCATAGGTACGATTCGATAGGAAAATGACCGCTTCTTGCTTCCGACGATTCCACATGATAAAGGTACCTGTATAGCCCGTATGGTCTAGCCAATCTCCTTCCAAATTCCATGCTAAAGAACGTTCCTTGTCAACCAAAGGAGAAAAATTTTGACTCAAATCTCTTGCAAAATCATCTGCTAGATAGTGTTCTAAAAAGATTTGTAAATCCTTTACAGTCGAAAACAAACCAGCACTCCCTGCATGTCTGCCCAGGAGGCGAGCCTTGGGATCATGTACCACACCAGCCTCTACACCTCTAACTGTCGGAACAGCAAGCACAACAGGTCCAAATTGGGTTTCCGTCATTCCCCAAAGATTCCAGACTTGTTCTTGTAAATCACATCCAAATCCTTATCAAAGATTCTTTCCAAAATAAAGCCCAAAAGTAAAAAATGGACATCCGAATAAAGAAAGGCTGGCTGACTTCGTCTCTTGAGATGAAACATAGCTTCCTTTAATTCAGAAGCTGTTAAAAGATCACGATTGGGAATAAAAGGATCAAGATCTGTAGCGTGGGTTAAGAGCTGGCGAATAGTGATGTCTGGATAATCACTCTCAGATAAAAAATCTGTTACCGGTCTGTCAATATCCAATTGACCTTTTTCCCACAAGAAGGTAAAAACGGTGCCAACCCCAACAACCTTGCTGACACTAGCTAGATCATAAACCAGTCTTGCCTCGGTCTGCAAGCCATACTCTGGGTCACTCTGGCCTAAATAGAACTCCGTCCATTGATTGTCCTTAAAATACGCAAAAGAGGCTCCGGGATAAATCCCTGCCTCGATTTGTTCTTCTATTTTTTTAATAATCTTGGTCCACTTCATACTTCTTCAAACCACAATTCAACATTATTTCTATCTTTACCAAGGAAGAATTTTTCAGACTTAGGAATAAAATATTCGGTAGACTCAAACCTCTTGCGAAGACTTGCTATGTCTAATTCATTGACCAAGAACTTGAGCATAGATAAGTCCCAAGTAACCGTATTGTCCACAGTCAAATCCTGCCCCTGAGCTGGAATAAAATCAAGGGATTCTCCAACTTCAGATGGCTCCAAGAAACTATCAACATCAGTTGGGAGGTGTAATTCCATAGAAATTTCAAATTTACTTAAAGAAATTGACTCCAGATCTGTTTGAAATTCTGGCTTTTCTTCTACTTCTACTAGACTTGCTCTGTCATCTTCTGCATGAATCAAAACCAAATCATTTTCGGGTGAAAAAATCTCAAAAGCGTAGCCATTTTGACCTTTATATAATTGATGAATCGAATCTGTTTTAGCTAATAAGGCCTCGATTTCTAAGGGATTTTCCACCTTGACAATCAATCTAGCCAGTTTTTTTCTTCCCTCTACCTTACGAGTGCGCATACTTGGAGCTTCTTCTAAAACCAGCTTTTCTAAACCTGTTTGATCACCTAGTGACAGAAAGGCTGACTCTTCTAATAAGGCCTTCATGCCAAGGGTTCCTATATAAAATGTTTCATTTAATTTTCTATTATTAACTTTTAAAGTAGGAATAATCCGTACAATCTGATTTACATTCATAAATTCCTCCAACTCTTGTATTTAAAGGATTTTGTGAATTTTTACAAGAAATTATGCTCAGATTTACTTTTTTGGCTCTATATTTGTAGGTAACCCCTCATGGATATTATGGAGCCTATTTTGTGTAGAAAAAAAGTCCCATATGACCTATAATGAAAAGCGATCAAACAACTCATTAGAAAGAATCATATGGAACAATTACATTTTATCACAAAACTACTCGATATCAAAGACCCTAATATCCAATTTATGGATATCATCGTATTAGATACACACAAAGAAATCATCACAACTGGACTACAATGCTCCATCTTGTCCTTATTAGAAGTCAAATGAAAATATGACTTTCAAAACCGTCTAAGATTCCTTACCTCAAAACGACTGGTATGCCTACTAGAATTCTTCTGAAAAAGTTGCCGTTTCGCGCTATCATTGCTCGAAAATGATGGTCGCCGAGACCTCACTCGTCAAGAAGAATCATCAAATTCCTCGTATTATCAACCAAAAGATTGCGCAAAAGTTAATTGAAAAGACTTCTATGACCGATATTGCCCATCAGCTTTCCATTTCAACTTCAACTGTCATTCGAAAGCTCAATGATTTCTACTTTAAGCATGATTTTTCTCGTCTTCCTGAGATTATGTCCTGGGACGAGTATGCTTTCACCAAGGGCAAGATGAGTTTCATTGCACAAGATTTTGATAATCTCAACATCATCACTGTTCTTGAAGGCAGAACACAGGCTATCATCCGAAATCACTTTCTGCGCTACGAGCGAGCTGTTCGTTGTCAGGTTAAAATCATTACGATGGATATGTTTAGCCCTTACTACGATATTGCCAGCAAACTTTTTCCTAACGCTAAAATCGTTCTCGACCGCTTCCACATTGTCCAACATCTCAGCCGTGCTATGAGTCGTGTACGTGTCCAAATCATGAATCAATTTGAGCGAAAATCCCATGAATACAAGGCCATCAAACGCTACTGGAAACTCATTCAACAAGATAGTCATAAACTGAGTGATAAACGATTTTATCGCCCTACTTTTTCGTATGCACTTAACGAATAAAGAGATTCTAGACAAGCTTTTGAGCTATTCAGATGAGTTGAAACACCACTACAATCTCTATCAACTCTTGCTTTTTCACTTTCAGAACAAGGAACCTGAAAAATTCTTCGGACTTATTGAGGACAATATAAAGCAGGTTCATCCTCTTTTTCAGACTGTCTTTAAAACCTTTCTAAAGGATAAAGAGAAGATTGTCAACGCCCTTCAACTACCCTATTCCAACGCCAAATTGGAAGCGACCAATAATCTCGTTAAACTTATCAAACGAAATGCCTTTGGATTTCGGAACTTTGAAAACTTCAAAAAACGAATTTTTATCGCTCTCAATATCAAAAAAGAAAGGACAAATTTCGTCCTTTCTAGATCTTAGCTTTTCTTCAACCCACTACAGTTGACAAAGAGCCTATTTTTGTTGCTTTTTGATTTCAGATGAATGTCAGCAATAAAAAGAACCAGCTCTTAGAACTGATTCCTTTTACAAGTGAAAAATTAGTTATTTTCAACTTTTTCATCGTATTTTGGTCTTAGTGTTGTACCTGAGTTAACAATGGTACGTTTTTGAACAAGAGGAAGGTCTGTACGATTGTAAACTGTACGCCATGGTTCCCAAACAAGACCTGTTTTTTCTTGGATTTTTACTCTGATATTACGAACATTTCCTTTAAATTGAAGTTCAGTTTGGAAGCCTGCTGTTCTGTTTTTACCATTATCTTCCCATTGACGTGAGCGAATGCTTTCAACTCCATCCTTATCATAAGTTACTTCATCCCAATAAACATAGTAACGGGCAATGTAAGCTCCCTTATGATGTAAATTGAGGTAACCATTTTTGTATGAAGTCACTTTAGTTTCAATGTAGTCTGTACTGCTTTGAATTGTGGCTACTTGATTATCTTTCAAGAATGCAGTCTTATAAGAAATTGGAACAGCAGGGTTTTGTGTACTGAAAGTAGCTCCTTCTTGAATCAATTTCTTCAAATCTTCTACTGTACCTGTCACAACACGTGCAGCGCCATCAGCATTTCCACCTACGATTGAAACTGTTACAGTTGTGTTCTTCAAGACACGCGCCCATTCAGATTCTGGTTTAATAGGCACTCCTTTGATGACAGCATTAATCGCTGCTTTCAACTCTGTACTCTTGCTTGTTGTTTCAAATTTGACATACATTTGACGTCCGTATGAAACGCTAGATACATATACAGGAGGTGTTTTTCATCAATTCCACGTGCTTTCAATTGATCAACCGTTACTCCTGGAGCAAATACATCTGATGGATTTTTTGGAGCATCAAAGTTAGCTGTATAGTAAATTTGTTTAAAATCAACAACTTCAACTTGTTTTTCACCCTTGTTCACAGCCTCAAAGTCAATTTTCAAATTAACACCGACTTTTTCAAAATCACTTCCGAATTTTGCTTTCAATTGATTCATGCTGTAAGCAGAAGTTGATTCATACTGCATACGTGCTGGAGCAGGATTTTTCGCAGCATACTTTTCATGCCAACGATTTAACAGGGTATTTACACCTTCCTGCATACCACTTGCAGTTGGTTTGGCATCTACATAGCTATCTCCGCCAACCATACCTGGCAAGTCGACGCTAATTCTACCTTTGCTACGATCTAAACTAATTTGTTGTGGTTTATTTTCTAGGAGATCTTGATTTGCTTTAAACAATGCACCTAGGAAAATATCTCCGTTACCATTAATGGCAACATCAGCAGAACCATTAGAAAGGTTTTTCTTCACTTTTTCTACAACCACAAATTCACTTCCTTGTTGTTTTGTGCTTGTATTAGTGTAATTTTCTAATGCTTCGCCTTTTCTAGTCAAAATGTTTAGTTTATCATAGTTTAAACCAAATAAATAGTTATTTAGCTCTGCAGTATAATCTTTTTTGGCTTTGTTTTCTGTTTTCTTATCTGCTACTACTTTTTCTTCTTTTACAGCACGATATACTTCAACTTCTGCTAAACTAAGAGGAGTTTTAGATTTATTTAATTCAATTTTTACATATCGTGCATTAACTCCTGAGAATTGAACATCAACTGTTGGTTGATTGTTTAAGCTATCAACATGTTGACGAGTTACTTCCTTACCATCTTTATCTAACAAAATAACATCAAAATTAGATAAACGATTTGCTACATCCCCATCTCCACGATTGTAAATACGAACAGTTCCCACACCTTCTTCTTTTTCTAGATCAACTTTCCACCAAGAATGATCTTGAAAATTTGTATGAGTAACTGAGTGATGTCTGTAATTATTATCTCGATTACCGTCAACCGCTCTAGAAGCATCTGCATCGTAATAAGTCGAACTCTGACTTGCAGACTTATGAGCAGCAATATTTCACCAGCAACTGCAGCAACGCTTGGTTCTGTTGCTTTTACTACATTTGTTTGAAATACAAGGCCAGAGCCCAGCAAAAATGTTGCAATGGCAACACCACATACTCCAACGCTACGTTTACGAATAGAAAAACGAAATCCTTTATCTTGTTTGTTTTGAGACATACAAAACTCCTATATATATTTGAACGAATTATTTCTTGAACGCGCTTTCTTGAAACAATAAGAGTATAACATAAAAATATTATAGATGCAATCATTTTCTTAAAAAATTATTATTTTTTATTAGTTCAACTTGTATAGTTGCTCATATGTTAACAATTTCACATTTAAATACCAAACGGTCTATACCACTAAAAATAAGAAAACGAGCAGGCTTGAGTCCCTATCAGTTGGGAATCAGCACTGTTCGTTTTTGTATATATAATCAGATTCAACTCTTAAATCTATAACTTAAGAAATTTTTTAATGAAAAGCTTTTCATTGTTTTTTATCATCTCTTAGATTCAAATTCTTTATAAACTTCCTGAAGATAGGTATCAAAAACTTCTTCATCTGAAATGGTATCGGATATAAAGCTTCCGTTGCTGGTTCGTTCTGACAGATTCAAGTCTTGTAGTCGACTTTTATAGATTGTTCCTTTGTTAGATTGAACAATCAGAGTTTGATCGTTCTCGTCCACTTCTGTACTGAAGAGATCACCAATAAATCCTTGCTCTGCAACTGCTCCTGCTAAGAAGACACGATGCGGTTTATTTTTTAGCTCACGCAAGACTTGTAGTCCTCGTTTAGCACGGCTGGTTGCCGGAATTTCGTCAATAGAAACACGTTTCAAACTTCCACGTTGGGTCAAGAGGTAGAAGGATGAGGTGTTACAGATAAAGGCGGATTGGAGGACATCATCTGCTTTCAGGTTCATAGCTTTGACACCTGCAGCCTTGGCACCGACAACCGGAACCTCTTCGATATTGAAACGAAGAGCATAACCATTTTGGCTAATCAAAAGAACATCATCTAGTTTAATCGGAGCCACTGCTACAATCTGGTCTGTCTCGTCTTTGAGCTTAGCATACTTGACAGACTTAGACTTGTAGGTTCGCCATGGAGTGAATTCTTTTCGTTCTACACGCTTGATTTGACCGAGACGAGTAGCTACAAAATAAGTTGTCGCATCATCAAACTGATCTACTACTTCCACATAAAGGATTTCTTCGTTAGTTTCAAAGTTTGTAATGGTCTGGCTCAGATGCTCTCCAATGTCCTTCCAGCGAATATCTGCTAATTCATGGATTGGTCTGTAGATGACATTTCCAAGACTTGTGAACATCAAGAGGTGCTGTGTTGTCTTGACAGCTTGTACAAAGATCAAACGGTCATCATCACGCTTGCCAATTTCTTCCAGCGTTGAAGCGGCAAAGGAACGTGGGCTGGTACGCTTGATGTAACCTGCCTTGGTCACGCTGACATAGGTATCTTCCTCAGCGATCAGACTAGCTGTATCAATCTCAATTACTTTTGCTGTGTCTTCTAAAGTACTCAAACGTGGAGTCGCAAATTTCTTCTTGACCTCACGAAGCTCTTTCTTCATGAAATTGTACATGGTCCGTTCATCCCCAATAATAGCCGCCAGCATGGCAATCTTTTCACGAAGTTCTGCTTCTTCTTCCTGCAAGACAACTACGTCTGTATTGGTCAAACGGTACAGTTGCAAGGTAACGATGGCCTCAGCCTGCTCTTCTGTAAAATCATAGCTGACCTTAAGGTTTTCCTTGGCGTCCGCCTTATTTTCAGAAGCACGGATAAGAGCAATGACTTCATCCAAAATCGAAATCACTCGAATCAAACCTTCGACGATATGGAGACGTTTCTCAGCCTTTTCCTTGTCAAAGCGGGAACGCGCCAAAATGACTTCACGACGGTGGGCAATATAGCTGGACAAGATTGGGACAATCCCGACCTGACGAGGCGTGAAATTATCAATTGCCACCATGTTAAAATTGTAATTTATTTGTAGGTCGGTGTATTTGAAGAGATAATTGAGAACAAGCTCCGTATTGGCGTCTTTTTTTAGCTCAATAGCAATGCGAAGACCGTCACGGTCAGACTCATCACGAACCTCAGCAATACCTGCCACCTTGTTATTGACACGAACATCATCGATTTTCTTAACCAGATTGGCCTTGTTGATTTCATAAGGAATCTCAGTAATAACAATTTGTTCCTTACCACCTTTTAGCTTTTCAATCTCAGTCTTGGAACGAACAACCACGCGACCTTTCCCAGTTTCATAGGCCTTCTTGATTTCATCACGACCTTGGATGATAGCTCCTGTAGGGAAATCTGGCCCAGGCAAGAATTCCATGAGTTTGTCCACCTTGGCCGTTGGATGGTCAATCATGTAAACCGCCGCATCAATGACCTCAGCCAAATTATGGGGAGGAATGTCTGTGGCATATCCAGCCGAAATACCAGTCGAACCATTGACCAAGAGGTTTGGAAAGGCTGCTGGCAAGACTGTTGGCTCTTTCTCCGTATCGTCAAAGTTCCAAGCAAAAGGAACGGTCTTTTTATCGATATCCTGAAGAAGATAGCCCGCAATCTCAGACAAACGCGCCTCGGTATAACGCATAGCCGCAGGTGGATCTCCGTCCATAGAACCGTTGTTACCGTGCATTTCGACCAAAATCTCACGATTTTTCCAGTCCTGTGACATACGAACCATGGCATCATAGATGGAACTGTCACCGTGTGGGTGGAAATTCCCCATGATATTCCCGACAGACTTGGCAGATTTACGGTAACTCTTGTCAAAGGTATTGCCATCCTTATTCATAGAATAAAGAATACGACGCTGAACCGGCTTCAAGCCATCACGAATATCTGGCAAAGCCCGGTCTTGAATAATGTACTTGGAGTAGCGACCAAAGCGCTCTCCCATGATGTCCTCCAGGGACATATTTTGAATGTTACTCATATAGGATACAGAGCCCGTAAAATATCAAGTGAAAATAGAAAATTCTTGAAGTAAGCAAGCTCACCAGAGAATTTATCTTTTTCACGCATCATTTAGGGCGTGTTCAACTCCTTTCAAAGAATATAGAGTAGGTTTTTACAGAAAAAGTGTTCAGTTAAGATATAAAGGGACGATTTGGCTTGCCAAAAATGTCTGTAGAAAAATAGAAAATCGATGTAGTGCTCGATGAAGTCAAGACGATTTGACTTTTTTCCGAATAAAATTAGTCCCGTGTTCAGTTACTACAAATAACCAAGCGACCCTTTCTGTAGTTTAATGTGTTTAAAATGCGTTGCTTCAGTTAATAAGAAATTTCACATAGCATTCAGGGCGTGTTCAACTCCTTTCGAAGAATGTAGAGTAAATACTATGGAAAAAGAAAAAATATAGAGTAAGTGAATTTCATCAAATTCCTGTATCGTCATTTCCACTTGAAATGTCTACTCCACAAATCCTCGTTTATACTTGATATGACTGGCGATATTGCTATCTACATCTTTCTTATCCCAAAGTTGAAGTTCCCATGGGTAGTAAAAATTACTTTTATTTTTAAAATAGATATGAATACCGACATAGCCATCTTTATCACGTAAATACCAGTTTTTTAGTCCGTAATTCTCTTGCCAATCATCTAATTTCTCCATGACTTGAGCTATCTCTTTGGAACTTAAAATCATACGAGCACCAAAAATATCATTAAGAATGGAATTCACAGGATAGCCCTCTTGACGCTCTGAAAAACGTGTAATTTTATCTAAAATAGACTCAGAAGTTTTGACACGATAAACATAGGCAATGTCTTGGACATCCGCTTTCATCAGATAGTCATTAATTGACTCATGTAAATTCAGACGGTAGGCTAAAATCGCTTTAGTCGGAACTTTTGAAAAGGTATGCTTGAGATTGATTTTTTCCACCTTACCCGTTTCAAAATAATCTTTAGAATATTCTCGATGAATACGATTAATCTCTGTAATGAGGCGTTCCACTTTTTCAATCATGAGTCTTCTCCTCTCGCTTTTTCATTTTTCTAGTTATTCCCAAACTTCTTCACTCTTTCCTCAGCATACTTAATCATCTTCTCAGCTACTTCTTTATCGTAGTCAAATCCCATTTTTTGAGCAAGGGATTGAGCTTCTTGGTGGAAAAGTTCCATCGTAGCAAACAATGACTGAGTGATTTTATCTAAACTTGAGAAATCTAGCAGATTTGAAAAATCCTTTTCTTTCTCAGTAGGTAAATAGTTAAAGAGATACTTGTAATTCTTTCCGATGTCGACCTTTCCCCTGTCACTTGCGACCTGCCAAGATAAGACTTTCAGGAGTTCTTGTTGACAAATACTGTAGAGATGGTCGGTCGCATAGATGACTTGTTTGCGACAAATGCCCTTGACTACATAGGCAGACACCCACCAAAATTCATTACAGGATTTTTCAAAATCCGTTTCAGTAGCTGGGCTTGTCCAGTAACGTTCTAGATTTTGGGAACAGGATTCAAATAAATGTTCTGGGTCTTCCAAAACAGTGAATCCTGCCTCGCTATCCACCCACTCTTGAATGTGTTCTTCGGGGCAAAGAGTCAAATCAATGCGATTACCATCTTCAAAAAGCATAAGATATAGACGACGATGTTCAAGAGCAACCTCTTGCTCAATAATGCGTTTGCCAAACTGACCTAGCCAAGAAAGGTCACTCGTCATATTATCTAAATCGTCCACGACATAGACCACGTCATAGTCTTGAAATTCATCTTTTGGGGCCTTTGGGTTTGTCCGTGAACCAGACATGGCGACAGCTTTGACTTGTAAAGTTTTGGCAGTCTGTAAAATCAGATCTAGCATTTCTGTTTCAGCTCTCATGTTAATACCCATTCATTAAAAACTGACTTAAAACACCGTCGCTTCTTCCAGCGTAAACTTAACATTGTCCTCAATCCACTTACGGCGTGGTTCGACCTTGTCTCCCATGAGGACATTGACGCGACGTTCAGCGCGAGCCAGGTCTTCGATCGTGACACGAATGAGAGTTCGGGTTTCTGGGTTCATGGTTGTTTCCCAGAGCTGGTCCGCATTCATCTCACCAAGTCCCTTGTAACGTTGGAGGGTAGCGCCTTTACCGAACTGCTTGCGGAGTTCTTCTAACTCACCATCCGTCCAAGCATAAGCCACTTCTTCTTTCTTACCTTTTCCTTTAGACATCTTGTAAAGAGGGGGAAGGGCGATATAGACATGTCCTGCCTCAACTAGCGGACGCATGTAGCGATAGAAAAATGTTAAGAGCAAGGTCTGGATATGGGCACCGTCGGTATCCGCATCGGTCATAATAATAATCTTGTCGTAGTTGGCATCCTCAATAGAAAAATCTGCCCCAACACCCGCACCAATGGTATAAATCATGGTATTGATTTCTTCATTTTTGAGGATATCCGCCATCTTTGCCTTGGCTGTATTAATAACCTTACCACGAAGAGGCAAGATAGCCTGGAACTTGCGGTCACGACCTTGTTTGGCAGAGCCACCGGCAGAGTCCCCCTCGACTAGATAGAGTTCATTTTTTGCAGGATTCTTAGACTGGGCTGGGGTCAATTTCCCAGACAGCAAGCCTTTGTCTTTTTTATTTTTCTTACCATTTCGGCTCTCATCACGCGCCTTACGTGCCGCTTCACGAGCGTCACGGGCCTTGATAGCCTTGCGGATGAGGTTAGAAGCCAATTCACCATTTTCCATGAGGAAGAAGGTCAACTTATCCGCCACAATGCCATCCACAACTGGGCGAGCTAGTGGACTTCCTAGTTTGTCCTTGGTCTGACCTTCAAACTGGAGGTGTTCTTCAGGAACAAGGATAGAAAGAACGGCCGCTAGTCCCTCACGATAGTCTGACCCTTCAAGGTTTTTATCTTTTTCCTTGAGAAGACCTGTCTTACGCGCGTAGTCATTCATGACCTTAGTGATAGCAGACTTGAGTCCAGTCTCATGTGTTCCACCATCCTTGGTGCGAACGTTATTGACAAAAGATAGAATGTTATCTGAAAATCCATCATTGTATTGGAGGGCTACTTCCACTTGAAAGCCATTGTCTTCTCCTTCAAAGTAAAGAACTGGCGTCAAGGTTTCCTTGTCTTCGTTCAGATAAGAAACAAAGTCTTGTACCCCATTCTCATAGTGGAATTCAATCGCTTCATCTGTTCGTTTGTCCGTCAGAGATAAGGTCACATTTTTTAAGAGAAAAGCTGATTCATTGAGGCGCTCTGAAATGGTATTGTACTTGAAGTCTGTCGTAGAAAAGATCGTCGCATCAGGCATAAACGTAACCTTGGTACCTGTCTTAGACTTAGGCGCTGTACCGATTTTCTTTAAGGTCGTAACAGGTTTTCCACCATTTTCAAAACGTTGCTTATAGATTGCCCCGTCACGGGTAATTTCAACTTCCAGCCAACTTGAAAGAGCGTTAACAACGGAAGAACCCACCCCGTGGAGACCACCAGATGTCTTGTAGCCACCCTGACCGAATTTTCCTCCAGCATGAAGAATGGTAAAGATAACCTCAACAGTTGGAATTCCCATAGCGTGCATACCTGTCGGCATACCACGTCCGTGGTCTTGAACCGTTAAACTGCCGTCTTTATTAATGGTCACATCAATACGGTCACCAAATCCAGACAAGGCCTCATCGACTGCATTGTCGACGATTTCCCAGACGAGGTGGTGGAGACCTGCCCCATCAGTCGATCCGATATACATCCCTGGACGTTTACGGACCGCATCCAACCCTTCTAGCACCTGAATGGCATCATCATTATAATTATTAATATTGATTTCCTTTTTGACACAAGGAACCTCCTATTCGTTCATCTTTACTATTCTACAGGTTTTCTAAGGATTTTGCAAAATTTTTCTTTCTCCGGTGTGACAATTTCAGAAGAGATTCTCTGCCTTTCTTCTCCATTTCATGATATAATAGGAGTATGATTACAATAGTTTTATTAATCCTAGCCTATCTGCTGGGTTCGATTCCGTCTGGCCTCTGGATTGGACAAATTTTCTTTCAGACAAATCTGCGTGAACACGGTTCTGGAAATACTGGAACGACCAATACCTTCCGCATTTTAGGTAAGAAAGCTGGCATGGCAACATTTGTGATTGACTTTTTCAAAGGAACCTTAGCAACGCTTCTTCCGATTATTTTCCATCTGCAAGGCGTTTCGCCTCTTATCTTTGGACTTTTGGCTGTTATTGGTCATACCTTTCCTATCTTTGCAGGATTTAAAGGAGGTAAGGCTGTCGCAACCAGTGCTGGAATGATTTTCGGATTTGCACCTGTTTTCTGTCTCTACCTAGCAGTTGTTTTCTTTGGAACCCTCTATCTTGGTAGTATGATTTCACTATCTAGTGTCACAGCATCTATCGCGGCTGTCATCGGGGTTCTGCTCTTTCCACTTGTTGGTTTTATCCTGAGCAACTATGACCCTCTCTTCATCGCTATTATCCTAGCACTCGCTAGTTTGATTATCATTCGACATAAGGATAATATCACACGTATCAAAAATAAAACTGAAAATTTGGTCCCTTGGGGATTGAACCTAACTCACCAACATCCAAAAAAATAAAACGTCAGTACATTTGAACTGACGTTTTTTTTGTATGCTTATTTTGATTTGATATAGTTGATACCATCTGCTTTTGGTGCGACTGCTTTCCCAAAGAAGGCTGCCAAGACAAGAATTGTCAAAACGTAAGGTGCGATTTGAAGGTAAACCGCAGGCACTCCTTGTAGGAATGGCAATTGAGATCCGATAACAGCCAAACTTTGTGAAAGTCCAAAGAAGAGACTAGATAACATAGCTCCGATTGGATTCCATTTCCCAAAGATCATCGCGGCAAGGGCGATAAACCCAGGTCCAACAATAGTTGTCACTGAGAAGTTAACTGAGATGGATTGAGCATAAATCGCTCCGCCAATTCCACCTAGGAAACCGGAAATAATAACCCCTAAATATCTCATCTTGTAGACATTGATTCCCAACGTGTCCGCCGCTTGAGGATGCTCACCTACAGAGCGGAGACGAAGACCAAATCGAGTCTTAAAGAGGATAAACCAAGCAAGGAATGAGAAGGCAATCGCCAGATAACCAAGTAGACTAGTTGACTTGAAGAAAATATCACCGATTACTGGGATATTTGCCAAGACTGGGAAATCAAAGCGTCCAAAAGTCTGACTTAGGTTGTCGGTTTGCCCTTTATTATAAAGAACTTTCACTAAGAAAACAGCCAAGGCAGGCGCCATTAAGTTCAATACCGTACCGCTGACAACATGGTCTGCACGGAAATGAACCGTCGCTGCTGCGTGGATGATGGAGAAGAGTCCCCCTACCAATCCTGCAACTAGCAAGGATAGCCATGGAGTTGCTGCGCCAAATTGTTCTGCAAATTCAAGGTTAAAGACAACTCCAGAAAAGGCACCCATAACCATAATTCCTTCAAGGCCGACGTTTACGATACCACCACGTTCAGAGAAAACACCACCAATACTTGTAAATATGAGGGGAGCTGAGTAAATCAGCATAGAAGACACCAAGAGGGTGAGCAAGGTTGTAATAGACATCTTTACTTACCTCCTTTAATTTGTTTTTTCGGTTTGACAAAGCGTTCGATAAGGTAATGAACGCTGACAAAGAAGATAATAGACGCTGTTACAATGCTGACAAGCTCAGATGGTACCTGCGCCGCATTCATACCAGGGGCTCCAACTTGGAGAACACCAAATAGGAAGGCTGCAAAGAGAATACCAATTGGTGAGTTGGCCGCAAGCAGACTAACCGCCATCCCGTTAAATCCGACAGCCAATGACGCCCCTTGAACATAGACGTTCTGGAAGGTTCCAAGTCCTTCAACAGCTCCACCAAGACCTGCCAAGGCACCTGAAATAATCATTGAAAGGATAATTGTTCGTTTAGCAGAAATACCAGCATATTCTGAAGCATGTGGATTAAGGCCAACCGCACGGATTTCAAAACCAAGAGTCGTTTCTTGAGCATGAACCAAATAACTGCAACGGCAATGATGGCAAAGAAAATACCAATATTCATCCGTGAGTTACCAGTCAACTCAGCTAACCAAGGTGTCTGGTAGGTTGCATTAGCCCCAACACGAATGGTCGAATCTGTACTTTGCATGAAGTCTTTAGGGAAGGCATGGATAAAGACATTTCCTACATACAAGACGATGTAGTTCATCATAATGGTTACGATAACCTCTGACGTCCCTAGATAGGCTCTCAGAATACCCGGAATCGCTCCGACAATCCCACCAGCAATCAAGGCAATCACGATGGTTGCTAAAATCATCAAGGGACGTGGCATATCTGGATGCGACAGGGCAAACCAACCACTGAGAATCCAACCTGCCAAAGCCTGACCAGGAAGACCGACGTTAAAGAAACCTGCCCGACTAGCAACGGCAAAACCAAGACCAATCAAGACCAAAGGCCCCATGGCACGGAAGATTTCTCCAATACCGCGTAGACTACCGAAGGCTGTATAGAACAATTCTTCGTAACCCCAAATAGCATCATAGCCGAAGATCCACATGACAATGGCTCCAAGTAAAATTCCTAGGAATACAGAAATCAAGGGAACCGAAATTTGTTGTAATTTTTTAGACATCACTCTTCCCCTTTCCCAAGTTTCCACCAGCCATCAAGACACCAAGTTCTTGTTTATTGGTTGTTTCTGGTGATACAATACCTTGAATCTTACCATCGTGGATAACGGCAATACGGTCTGAGACGTTTAAAATCTCATCCAATTCAAAGCTGACAACAAGGACAGCCTTACCATTATCACGCTCTTCAATCAAGCGTTTGTGGATATATTCAATGGCACCGACATCCAAACCACGAGTTGGCTGGCTGACGATAAGGAGATCAGGATCACGATCAATTTCACGAGCAATAATTGCTTTGTTGATTTCCTCCTGAGAGTGCAGCTGCTGGTACTATTTCACTGGCAGCACGAACATCAAATTCTTCCATCAGCTTTTTAGCATAAGAAGTAATATTTGAATAGTTCAAAATTCCATTTTTACTATGTGGTTCTTTGTAGTAGGTTTGAAGGGCAATATTTTCAGAGATCATCATTTCTAAAATCAAGCCATCACGGTGACGGTCTTCTGGAACGTGCCCAACACTCAACTCTGTAATCCGACGTGGGTGCAAGCCTACAATTGAATCTCCTTTTAGCTCAATGCTACCAGATTCAACCTTACGAAGACCTGTAATGGCTTGAATCAGTTCAGACTGACCATTTCCATCAATCCCCGCAATACCAACAATCTCTCCCGCACGAACATCCAAGGATAGATTTTTAACAGCTGGGACACCGCGGTTTTCATTGACCACCAAGTCTTTAATAGACAAGACCACTTCTTTTGGTTGAGAGGCTTGTTTCTCTGTTTTAAAGGAAACAGAACGTCCTACCATCATTTCTGCCAAATCAGCATTGGTAGCCCCTGCGATTTCTACAGTTTCAATTGATTTCCCACGACGGATAACTGTAACGCGGTCAGAAACTGCGCGAATCTCGTCCAACTTGTGGGTAATCAAGATAATTGATTTTCCTTCTTTGACAAGATTTTTCATAATAGCCATCAACTCATTAATTTCTGATGGAGTCAAGACAGCCGTCGGTTCGTCAAAGATAAGGATATCAGCCCCCCGATAAAGGGTTTTTAAAATTTCTACACGTTGTTGGGCTCCAACTGAGATGTCTGCCACTTTAGCAGAAGGATCAACAGCTAAGCCATAACGTTCAGAAAGAGACTTGATTTCTTTGCTAGCTCCAGCGATATCTAGCACACCATTTTTAGTCAATTCACTACCTAAAATGATGTTTTCAGCCACTGTGAAGGCTTCTACCAACATAAAGTGCTGGTGAACCATTCCGATTCCCAAGCTAGCCGCTTTAGATGGTGAGTCGAGGTTGACAACTTGACCGTTGACCACAATTTCACCACTAGTTGGTTCAAGAAGCCCTGCTAACATGTTCATGAGCGTGGACTTACCAGCCCCATTTTCTCCTAAAAGTGCATGAATTTCACCTTTTCGTAGGTGCAGGTTGATTTTGTCGTTGGCAACAAATTCACCAAACACCTTGGTAATATCACGCATCTCAATGACATTTTCGTGTGCCATGTGCTCTTCCTTTCAGAGTCTTATTTTATTTCAATAAAACTTGCTATTTTATCTAGTAGCAAGCTTTACTGAGACAAAATGACTTTGTCTCAACTCTTAAAAAAGCGGCCGAGGGCCGCTTCCTAAGAAATGACTTCCATCCATTATTTTGCAGGAACTTTTACGCTTCCATCAAGGATTTTAGCTTTTGCAGCTTCGACAGCTTTTTTACCTTCTTCTGAAAGGTTTGTTACTGCCAAGTCAACCCCTTTATCTTTCAATGAGTAAACGATCACTTGACCACCAGGGAATTCACCTTTTTCTGCTTTGTTAGAAATATCTTTTACAGTTGTACCAACTTGTTTCAAAGTAGATACAAGAACAAAGTTTGATTCTTTGCCATCTTTAGAAGTGTATTTACCTTCTGCTTCTTGGTCACGGTCAACACCGATAACCCAAACTTTTTCATTTTCAGGACGGCTTTCGTTGAGTGATTTTGCTTCTGCAAAGACACCAGCACCTGTACCACCAGCTACTTGGTAAACAATATCTGCACCAGCTGCGTATTGTGCGGCTGCAATTGTTTTACCTTTAGCAGCATCACCAAATGAACCAGCGTAGTCAACTTGTACTTTGATAGATGGGTCTACTGAGGCAACACCTGCCTTGAAACCAGCTTCAAAACGAGAGATAACTTCTGACTCCTGCCCACCTACAAAACCAACTTGTTTTGTCTTAGTTGTTTTAGCTGCTGCAACACCTGCAAGGTAACCTGACTCATTATCAGCGAAGGTTACGCTAGCAACATTCTTTTGGTCTTTAATCACATCATCAATCAAGACATAGTTCAAGTCTGAGTGTTCTTTAGCTGCTTCTTCAACCGCATTGTGAAGGGCAAAACCAACACCGAAGATTAGGTTGTAACTTCCAGCCGCTTGTTGCAAGTTGTTAGCGTAGTCAGCTTCACTTGTTGATTGGAAGTAAGTGAAACCTTTATCTTTTGAAAGATTGTGTTCTTTACCCCAAGCCTGCAAACCTTCCCAAGCTGATTGGTTGAATGATTTGTCATCAACACCACCAGTGTCAGTGACGATTGCTGCTTTTGTCTTCACATCAGAAGATGAAGCTGCGTTACGAGAAGAGCGGTTACCACATGCAGCAAGTCCAACTGCTGCCACTGCAACTAGACCAAGGCCTAGCCATTGTTTCTTGTTCATTACTGAACCTCCTAAATAAGATGTGCAACGATGTTGCAAGTATGGATTGGTTGGCCACAAGGACCGTGCCACTCAGAGAGCGACTCAGACTAGTTTAAGTCTGTAAAAGAGTATGGAAGTAACTCCCCGACCGTCATCTCGACCGTCGATTTATCTTTTGCGACTAAGGTCACTTTTAGATCTTGTTCAAAAAATTCAGCCATCACTTGGCGACAAGCACCACATGGTGAAATTGGTTTTTCAGTCTGTCCATAGACAATCAATTCTGAAAATTCTCTTTGGCCTTCAGAAACTGCTTTAAAAATCGCTGTACGCTCTCCACAGTTGGTCAAAGAATAACTAGCATTCTCGATATTGACACCTGTATAAATACTACCATCTTTTGTGACTAGAACAGCACTGACAGGAAAGTGAGAATAGGGCACATAGGCTTTCTTGCTGGTTTCAATTGCTAGTTCAATCAACTCAGTAGTCGCCATCTGCCAATTCTCCTTTTAAAATTGCTACCCCAGCTGACGTTCCGATACGGGTCGCCCCTGCTTCAACAAAGGCAAGAGCATCTGCATAAGAACGAGCGCCACCAGCAGCCTTGACTCCCATTTCAGGTCCAACTGTTTCACGCATTAATTGAACATCTGCTACCGTCGCACCACCAGTTGAAAAGCCAGTAGATGTTTTAACAAAATCAGCTCCAGCTTTTTGAGCTAATTGGCAAGCCACAACTTTTTCTTGGTCTGTCAGAAGGCAAGCTTCAATAATGACTTTCACTAACTTGTCACCACTTGCTTCCACTACTGCACGAATATCCGACTCAACCGAGGCTAAATTGCCTGATTTGAGAGCCCCAACATTGATTACCATATCAATCTCGTCTGCACCATTTTGGATAGCTTCTTTTGTTTCAAATGCTTTCACGGCTGAAGTTGTTGCTCCCAAAGGGAAACCTACTACTGTGCAGACCTTGACATCAGAGCCTCCAAGCCCTTTTTTGGCATGTTCAACCCAGGTCGGATTGACGCAAACACTGGCAAAATCATACTCTCTAGCTTCAGACAGCAAACAATCAATCTGATTTTCTGTTGCATCTTGTTTTAAAAGCGTATGATCGATATATTTATTTAACTTCATATTCGGATTCTCCTAAGGTTTATGAGATGATTTCTATAATTTCTCGTAAACTTTGCACCCTGTCATTTATTTTAACATATTTTTGAAAATCTGTAACTAGCTGAGGAGAAATTTTTCCATTTGTGTATACTTTTGCAACAATTTCTCCCTTGTGAACAGAATCTCCGACTTTCTTTTCAAAAACAATTCCAGTTTCATAGTCCAAGGCATCAGATTTGACTGCACGGCCTGCCCCAAGTCTCATAGCATAAAGCCCAAATTCCATAGCTGGAAGATCTGAAATGACACCCGTTTCCTGGGCAGGGATTTCCACTACATGCTGCACATTGACAGGACGGTAGAGGTCTTCCAAGTCTCCACCTTGGGCTTGGACCATCTCCTCAAACTTAGCCAGCGCTTGACCATTTTCAAGATGTTGGCGAACTTCTTCAACTGTTTTATTTACATTTGCCAAACCAAGCATAATTTGAGCCAATTCACAGATGAAGTGGGTAATATCCTGACGACCTTGACCTTGTAAAATCTCCAGTGCTTCAAGGATCTCCAGACGATTTCCAATCGCTCGTCCCAAGGGCTGACTCATATCCGTAATCACTGCTACCGTCTTCCGTCCAACAGCCTTACCAAGTTCCACCATGGTTTGAGCCAACTCACGCGCCTCATCAACCGTCTTCATGAAGGCACCCTCTCCGACAGTTACGTCTAGCATATAGCATCCGCTCCTGCAGCAATTTTCTTGCTCATCACCGAACTCGCGATCAAAGGAATCGTGTCGACAGTTGCGGTCACATCACGTAGGGCATAGAGAAGCTTATCCGCTTTGACCAGCTGGTCTGATTGCCCAATGACAGATACACCAATATCCTGAACTTGACGAATGAAATCTTCTTGACTACGTTCTACTTGATAGCCCTTGATTGATTCTAATTTATCAATTGTTCCACCCGTATGGCCGAGACCACGACCACTCATTTTCGCGACCGGAACTCCAAAACTCGCTACTAAAGGAGCTAAAATCAAGGTCACCTTATCACCAACACCACCCGTAGAATGCTTGTCAACCTTAACCCCCTCAATAGCTGATAAATCAAACTCTTGGCCGGTCTTGACCATCTTCATGGTCAAATCAGAGATTTCTCGAGTCGTCATTCCTTTGAAATAGACAGCCATAGCAAAGGCAGACATCTGATAATCAGGAACTGTTCCTGACACATAGCCTTCAACTAGCCATTCAATTTCACTCGAAGTCAGTTCTTGCCCGTCTCGTTTCTTTTGGATTAAATCAACTGCTCTCATTCGTTCACACTTCTAAGAATATAGTATCCCTTATCTTTTTTAACGACTTCACAATTGCCAAACACATCTTCCATCTTGGACTTGGCACTTGGAGCCCCTTGTTTTTTCTGGATAACGATTGTTAAATCTCCACCAGTTTCCAAAAAATCTTTACTTTTCTCAATAATTTCATGAACCACTTGCTTGCCCGCACGGATAGGAGGATTAGAAATGACATGATCAAATTTCCCTTCAACTTGTTCATAGATGTTGGACTGGAAAATCGTCGCTTCTACTTTATTTCGTTCAGCATTTTGTCGCGCCAAATCCAAGGCACGATTATTAATATCGACCATGGTCGCCTGAACTCCATAAGCCTTAGCTAAGGACAAGCCCAAAGGTCCGTAACCACAGCCTACATCAAGGACAGTTTCTCCTTCATCGACCTCAAGACACTTGAGCAAGAGTTGACTTCCAAAGTCAACCATTTTCTTGCTAAAAACACCCGCATCCGTCAAAAAGGTCATTTTTTGTCCCAACAACTCTACTCTCAACTCATGAATATCGTGAGCAGCGTCAGGATTTTCTGCATAATACATTTTACTCATGAAACTATTTTACCATAATTTGACCCAATTTGTAAATCGTTTACAAATTGATAATAAAACGAAAAAGACCGAAGAAAGCGAGTCACGAAGACATTTTCTTCAATCTTTTTTAATTATTAGAAACAAATAACAAGTCATTGGAATCTATAAGGTATCACAGTCCAGATAAAACAAAAAGTTTATCATCTATAATCAGGCGCATTTTTATTACTATTGCTTAACTTTAAAATACTTTATTATCAACGAAATTCCCAACAGGATGTTTAGATAAAAGCCCAACTGATACGTTTGTGTCAGGATTTCCCAACTTGTCCAAAGTCGGATTAAATCTTCTAGTGACATGCGGAATAAATAACCCTCTGTAGCAATCCATAGGACTAAAAAGACATAACTACCAGCAGCAAGCCATTTCGTCCACCGTTTTTTTAGGAAGAAAGCAAGCAAGAGCGAACAGATAAAGACAGCTGTTACAATAGCATGTTCCATCAAAAAGTAAAACCGTAATAGATTTCCACAAAACGTCTACCATTATCCGCATTCGCCCCTTTTATAAAAGGTAGTGCAAAACTTAAAATAAAACAGAGTTCCAATATGTAACGTTTTAAGATTTTCATAGTACACCTCCTATATGTTGTGAACTAAAATTCCCCTTTATTAGCTTATAAATCAGTAGCGACTATCTCCTACTTCATCAATAAATTGGTCAACCTCTATCTAGCTCTATTATACGATATTAGCTTACTATCATCAAGAAACCGCTTTATTTTTTTAGCTTTTTATGGTATGATAGACAAAATATCTAGGGGAAAACAAATGACCAACGAATTTTTACATTTTGAAAAAATCAGCCGCCAGACTTGGCAATCATTACATCGAAAGACGACACCTCCTTTGACAGAAGAGGAATTAGAATCTATCAAAAGTTTTAATGACCAGATTAGTTTACAGGATGTGACCGATGTCTATCTTCCCCTAGCCCATCTCATCCAGATTTACAAGCGTACCAAGGACGATTTGGCCTTTTCAAAAGGGATTTTCCTTCAACGTGAAAGCAAATCTCAACCTTTTATCATTGGGGTTTCTGGGAGTGTTGCCGTTGGAAAATCCACAACCAGTCGCCTACTTCAAATCCTACTGTCCCGTACACTTACAGATGCTACGGTTGAGTTGGTAACAACTGATGGCTTTCTCTATCCCAACCAGACCTTGATTGAGCAAGGGATTCTAAATCGTAAGGGATTTCCTGAAAGCTATGATATGGAAGCTCTTCTCAACTTCTTGGACCGCATCAAAAATGGACAAGATGTAGATATTCCTGTCTATTCTCATGAAGTCTACGACATCGTACCTGAGGAAAAGCAAAGCGTCAAAGCTGCTGATTTTGTCATTGTTGAGGGAATAAATGTCTTTCAAAATCCACAAAACGAGCGTCTCTACATTACTGACTTCTTTGACTTTTCAATCTATGTTGATGCTGCAGTGGATGATATCGAGAGTTGGTATCTGGACCGTTTCTTGAAAATGCTGAGCCTAGCCCAAAACGACCCTGATAGCTACTATTATCGTTTTACTCAAATGCCGATTGGGGAAGTGGAATCCTTTGCCCATCAGGTCTGGACTAGTATCAATCTCACAAATCTACAAAATTATATTGAACCAACTAGAAATCGTGCGGAAGTGATTCTTCATAAAACAAAGAACCATGAAATCGATGAAATTTACTTAAAAAAATAATTTTCCCTTGTCAAAACGTAAGTTTTCAGATATAATGGTATAGTTAGTAAATATGGAGGTAAGAACATTGGCAAACATTAAATCAGCTATCAAACGCGCTGAATTGAACGTTAAACAAAACGAAAAGAACTCAGCTCAAAAATCAGCTATGCGTACTGCTATCAAAGCTTTCGAAGCAAACCCATCTGAAGAACTTTTCCGTGCTGCTAGCTCAGCTATCGATAAAGCAGAAACTAAAGGTTTGATTCACAAAAACAAAGCAAGCCGCGATAAAGCTCGTCTTTCAGCTAAACTTGCTAAATAAGAAACAGTCCATAGAGGCTGTTTTTTTGTCTCCAAATTGGAAAGGGTAGAAAATGAAAATCGCAATTATCGGATATTCTGGTGCTGGTAAGTCAACTCTAGCCGAAAAGTTGTCTCACTGCTACTCCATCCCAAAACTTCATATGGACACACTCCAATTTCAACCCGGTTGGCAAGACAGTGACCGTGAATGGATGTTGGATGAGATGAAAAAATTTCTCACCAAGCATGAAGCTTGGGTTATTGATGGTAATTATTCTTGGTGTTTCTATGAGGAAAGAATGCAGGATGCTGACCAAATCATCTTTCTTAATTTCGCCATTGACTTGTCTCTTTCGAGCCTTTAAACGCTATCTTAAATACCGGGGAAAAGTCAGAGAAAGTATGGCAGCTGGTTGTCAAGAACAGTTTAATTGGGAGTTTATCAGATGGATTCTCAGGGATGGACGGAGCAAATCCGCTAAGGAACGCTACAAGTGGATTCAAAAAAACTATCCATATAAATTGGTCATCCTCAGATCACAAAAAGAGATAGACCAATTTCTAAATAAGAAAAGGAAGTCCCCCAATTCATAAAGAAGGGCTTCCTTTTTTGGATATAATTATTTTGCAATCAAGGTTTCTAATCCAACCTTCATCATATCGGTGAAGGTATTTTGGCGTTCTTCTGCAGTTGTATCTTCATCTGGATTGACCAAACTATCAGAAATAGTCATGATGGCAAGCGCGTCAACATGGTGTTGGGCTGCCAGATAGTATAGGGCTGCTGCTTCCATTTCCACAGCCTTGACTCCCCATTTACCAAGCTCAATGTTCTTTTCAAAGTAGTTTGAATAAAAGACATCAGAAGACAAAACGTTCCCAACGTGGGTGGTCATACCGAGTTCTTTGGCGATATGGTAGGCCTTGTCCAGCAAATCAAAGCTAGCGATTTGTGGGAAATCGTACTGTGGCCAGTCATTACGGACGATGTTTGAGTTAGTTGCAGCTGCCTGCGCCAAAACCAATTCACGGACGTGAACGTCTTCATTCAAAGAACCTGCAGTTCCCACACGGATCAATTTCTTCACACCGTAGTCCACAATCAACTCACGCGCATAAATCGAAATCGACGGCATCCCCATCCCAGTTCCCATAACAGATACACGGTGGCCCTTGTAAGTACCAGTGTAACCAAACATGTTACGCACTTCGTTAAAACAAACAGCATCTTCAAGAAAATTCTCTGCAATAAACTTAGCACGAAGAGGATCCCCAGGAAGAAGAATTTTATCAGCAATTTCACCCTGCTGAGCAGCAATATGGATAGACATAATTAAGATATAAAGGGCGACAGAGAACAAAGTAAAAATAGGAAACTGACGTAGCATCGATGATGCTAGGAAGTTTATCTTTTTTACACAGTTCTCCGTCCGTATTCAGTTCAGCAAATACGGTTTACCCATCCTTTCTTTTATTGTTATGAAAAGTTTTCCGCTCGTGTTCAAATCAGAACACCTCGCTCTACCTTTCTTTTTTTATTTTTATATTTCATAGCTAGGAAAAATCGTATTCAATCGTGACTCCGATAAGCCTACTACATTTTTATTTAAAACAGTTATTGATAAACTGACAATAGTTTTTAATCTTTTAAGTTAAATCCTTAACTAGAAGAAATGAGCATTCCCTACCTAATTACTTTATTCTTTGACTTCTGACACAGTATGCTAGCCCAAGGAAAGCGGTCTAACATTTTTGCAAATTCATAGGCTAAAACAGCTGTTACTAAGAGATACGGAAGAGAATCTATACCTAGCCCAGTGAAACCTATTACTAATCCAGTTGCAGACCAGGGAGCCCTCAAGGTCACAGACAAAAAGCAAACAGATCCCAAAAGCAAAATGCTTGGCTGGCTATCCCCACCTAGAATCATTCCAAAGAGAGCAGCTCCAGCCATCCCCAAGGCAAAAGATGGCGTAAGTGTACCACCATAGGCCCCTGCCCACAGAGTAATAAGAACGACCAGTGCTTTTAGGATAAACAAGAGGAATACTGTTTTACCATTGCTACCATTCAATACTTCCTGAGCCATCATACGTCCATTTCCAAGTAGATGTGGAAAATAACTTGACAACCCAGCAAGAAAAAGAAAAGCTGAGGGCAATGTTAGAAGTATTCGTTTATCTTTTATTCTGTTTGAAGACGCTGCCTTACTTAAGCGACCAAAAAGCCAAGCTAGTGGGCTTAAGAAAAGAAGTAATAAGGGAATAATCCATATTTCCTTTAATGACCATGTAATGGCTGGAATATGGTAGAGAGCCTGATCTGAAATAACCCATCCTGCTATATAGGTTGAGACATAGGTAGTCAAACCGACTAAGATAAATCGTTTAATAGATAGAGCAATTCCTAGAGTTTCAAAAACAAAGAAGACACTTGTTAATGGAACCTGGTAGACAGCTGCTAAACCAGCACCAGCACCACAAGCAAGGAGAAATATTTGATCCTTCTTAGAGAGAGAACATATTTTTCCAATTGGTCCTGCAAATAGAGTTCCAATCTCTCGTGGCGCAGCTTCTTTACCAATAGGTGCTCCCCCTCCAACTGCAATAATCTGCCAAATTGAATGAAATAGCTGTTTTAAAAAATGAAGTTTGTATTGTGAAATCTCATCCTTCATCTGTGCTTTAATGGAAAAAATCTGTGATTCTTTTTGCAAGAAATACCAGACCAAGGATGAGCTGACACCCACTATTATTAAACTTAATCCTATCCGCGGCGAGGAAACTCCATCTGTCAAGAATACAGTTTGATGCTCTGATTGACCAAAAGCTATCCCCTCTATCATCTTTAAAAGATAATGTAGAAAAATACCAGATAAACCTGAAACTATTCCTTGAAAAATGACTGCTAGGAATAATTTAAGATTATAAGGGATTTTCTGAAAAATACTCCTCAATTCTTTTAACATAGTAATAATTCAGCAAAAACAGCTTTAAGTAAGCCTTTAACACACTCAGTCACTTCTATAACCTCTCTGTGGTTAATCTCTTCTTTGAAACCAGTAGTATAGTTAGTAATACATAAAATTCCTAGAAGTTTCAAACCTGAGTAGGCTACAACAATAACTTCAGGAGCAGTTGACATTCCGACCACATCTGTTCCAAGCATCTTATAGGTACGAATTTCTACTCGTGTTCAAATCCAAACACGCGCTCTACCTTTCTGTTTATACTCTTCGAAAATCTCTTCAAACCACGTCAACGTCGCCTTGCCGTATATATGTTACTGACTTCGTCAGTTATATCTACAACCTCAAAGCAGTGCTTTGAGCAGCCTGCGGCTAGTTTTCTAGTTTGCTCTTTGATTTTCATTGAGTATTCATTTTGTTCTTTCACAGAGAGCTACCTGAGTTCTATTCAAGCCCAGGTAGTACTTTCTTATAAACTAGACAAACTAACTGTCATTGTACCATCAGATTACAAGACATCATCGTCACTCACCTTGGAATTCAATGTCGTACCCCAATGAGTGATTTTTCGATGTGGTTGGGCGAGAAGAGGTCTGTTGTCATAGATTGTTTGCCATCTATTCCAGATAAGACCTGTTCTCTTTTCGATCTTAATTCGTAGATTTCTCATATTTTCTTTAATTGGAAGGTTGAGTACAAAACCTGCAGTCTGGTTACGTCCATTTCCTTCCCAAGAATGACTGCGAACAACTGAATGACCATTTTTATCTACTGTAACTTCTTCCCAAGTTATAGAATAGCGTGCAATGTAAGCTCCACTATGCTGAATAGTTAGGGTTTTATCTTTTACAGGAGTGTAATTTAACACTTGTACTGGCTTAGAAGTTGGTGGTGTCACAGCATTCTTAGCTATAAATCGAAATACTTCTACTTCAGCAAGACTGAGAGCTTGATTTTTTTGACGTAGTTGAATGCGGACACGGCGACCCAACTTGCCATCCAACTGAAGATCTAGACGATTTCCTTCTAAACGAGAAACATATTTTCTAGTAACTTCTGTCCCTTTTTCATCATATAAAATCACATCAAAATCTGCCAAACGTTTAGAAAGTTCGCCATCTCCACGATTATAAAGGCGGACAAGTCCTACCTGTTCTGTACGACCTAAATCAACTTCCCACCAAGGCTGGTTTTCAAATTTTGTATGAGTAATTGATTGCTGGCTGTAGTTACTATTAGTATTTCCGTCTAAAGCACGACTAGCATCTCCTCCAAACTCGGTAGAACTTTGGCGTGCTTGCTTTTTCCATGCGATATTCTCAGCACGCAAGACTTGAACTTCTGCAAGACTGAGAGCATTGTAACCATCTAACTCAATGCGGACAAAACGAGCTTTTTTATAGTCAATTGCAATTTGTGCAGAGATATCTTTCAGAGATGCAATGCGCTTTCTTTCAATTTCTTTCCCAGAACTATCTAAAAGAATCACATTAAAATTGGTAAGCCTATCCTGAGCGGTATCTGTTCGATTATAGATATTGATTTGACGAATCGTTTCCTCCTTGTCTAAATCAACTTGCCACCAAGGTTTAGATTGAAACTCTGTATGCGTTACAGAATGATGAGCATAATTCCCATCAACTTTTCCATCCACAGCCCTTCTAGCGTCACCTCCAAAAGCTGTCGAACTTTGGGTAACCTGTTTCCCTAGAGCTATATTTTCAAGAGGTTCAGCGCTTGGTTGACTAGATGATAGAGGGACTTGTTGTTTCTTAAAGAAAGAAATTTTTTCCAGTTTTTGGATCACGGTAACCCTGCTTGTCCAATGTTGTTCGTTTTTCCAATATTAAAGTTTGGAATATCATTCATGCGACTTTCAAAATAGCCACGCGAACGGTGTTTAACATTGGCACTTCCTGTAGATGTCACAACATCACTATCATTTTGTAGCACAGATGTAACCACATTATCATTATCCACTACATAATGTTTAATTTTTCCATTTACAGCAAGCTTCCGACTTTCTAGTCCTACATCCCAGAAACCATTTTTGGCATTCCAGATTGTTCTTGAAGTAATGACCTTAGGTGCATTAAATGTTGTCACTTTTTTCAAAACATTATTATAAAAAGTAGGATATTTCTGATAAGCTTCAACTGCTGCTATTTGAGCTAGATAGCCTCCTAGCGAATGACCTGTCATATACAGATTGGTAATGCTGGAATCCTGCGCCAATTCTTTACCACATTACGGATGTCATCCGCTTGTGCAGGTTTATTTCCTCCTAGCAAGGTCAAGTCCGTTCTCAAATCTTTGGCATCATTCAGTCTTGTCCCACGTATAGCCAACATTTGAACAGTATTGTCTTTTAAATAAGGAAGATCACTCTTAGTTTCAAATAGATAAGCATCCAAACCACTAGCTGTATGGTAAGCTTTTTTCATCTTCCAAAACGGGGCCAACTCATTGTGCATCATCTTATATTCTTGACGATTCAAGTAGAGACTCGGAAATGGATTTTTATGATCTAGAATTTTTTCGATATAGTCATCATCACGATAGGATAACTCCATAAAGAGAAGAGCATCTCGATCTGTAACATACCATTGTTTCTTATTATCATCTTCCCCATCTGCTAATCCGTCTCCATCACTGTCTGCCAGTAATGGATGACTGTTTTATCCTAAATAGTCCTTACCATCTTTACGATAAACATAAAGCTCATCCTTATTTTTGATACCATCCTGATCATCATCACCTTCTAAATCAAGGACCTTTTCACCATAAAGAGAATTGTCAAGTAAATCATTTTCTGAGTGCAGTTCTCCTTTTGAGATTTTCAAGAGATCTTCTGCTGTCACAGGACGAGAAGTTGTAGACTCATCCTTTACATTTTCCTCTTTATTCACTTCTTCAGGAACTAGAGCAGGCTCTGTTTTATGGGATTCCAGCTTTTCTTCTTCCTTCTGATTTTTAAAGACTTCTTTTGTTTCTGGAGCTGGTTGGATAACTGTCACTCTTTCCTCTATAAGAGGTGTTTCCTGTTTTTTATCAGTATTTTCTAGTTTTGTCGGACTATCCGTTGCATTTACTACTAGAGGAGTTTCGTTTTTCACAACTGGACTTCCTTCATTGGCAGAAATTCCTGTCGGTGCTAAAAAAGCAAAACCAACTGCAACAGATACAACTCCGATACTTAATTTTTTTATGCCAAAACGCATTATTCGTTGACCGATTTTCATTCTTTTCTAACTTTCTTTTATTTTCCCCTATTTACCAATAATTGATAAATAAGCATGTGATAAATTTTTACTAAAGATATAGTAGTTGATTGGATTTTTGTTCATCTTTTAATCACAACAAACCCAATCTTCTCTACTGAAGACGATGAGAACTCCCCCTTTCTAGTCTAATACCATCACCAATTTTTTTACAATTCTGCAAGAATCGCTTTCAGCAAGCCTTTGAAATCACCTTTGACACGTTCGGTTACTTCCACAACTTCTTCGTGGTTGAGTTCTTCTTGGAATCCAGCTGCAAAGTTAGTAATACATGAAATACCGAGAACTTTCAAGCCAGAGTGGGCTGCAACAATAACTTCAGGAACAGTCGACATACCAACTGCATCTGCTCCCAATGTCTTATAGGCACGAATTTCTGCTGGGGTTTCATAAGTCGGACCAGTAACGCCGATATAGACACCTTCATCAAGCTTGATACCAAGTTTTTTAGCCACTTCATGGGCAGTAGTACGGTATTCTGGTGTGTAGGCCTTAGACATATCTGGGAAACGAGGACCAAAGTCATCCAAGTTTTCACCCATCAATGGGTTTTGACCTGTCATGTTGATATGGTCTGAGATAGCCATCAAAGTACCAGGCCCATATCCAATACCACCAGCAGCATTGGTTACAATGACACCTTCACATCCAAGAACTTTCATGACACGTACTGGGAAAGTCACGACTTCCAGAGGATTTCCTTCGTAGAAATGGAAACGTCCTTGAAGAGCCAAAACCTTGCGACCTGCAAGTTCCCCATATACTAATTTACCAGCGTGACCAACTACTGTAGAGCGGCCCCAGTTTGGAATCTCAGCATAGTCTACTACAATTGGATTTTCGATTTCTTCTGCCAATTCTCCAAGTCCTGATCCAAGGATTAGACCAAACTCGGGAGCTTGGATTCCCTTGTCTTTCAGGAAGGCAGCTGTTTCATTGATCTTATCTAAATGTCATTGTGTGTCTCCTTTATTAGTTTTTAGCATTTGACCGATTTTGTCAAAGGTTTTTGCATTGCGAATGGTGATGTTGCGATAAAAAGGCATCTTGAGCAAGTACTTGTGATAGGCAGTTGCATAGTAGGATTCCTCAGAGAATTTCCCCCAGAAAATCCCAAGTCTTCCAAAATGAACGACTTCATCTTCCAGTTCCAAACCGTTCACTTTCTCGATCACTTGATCCACATCCAAGCTCTCCGTGTAGAAGAGGACATCCTTTCGAGCTAGGTCTTTGGTCCACCAATCTGGCAGATTCTTCAGCTCTTCTTCATAATCTTCCTGACTCAGCAAAGAAAAGCTTTGAATAAATGGATAATGGACTTCAAAGAAAGCCTCTAACTTTTCAACCAATCGGGCTTTGGGAGCTGTCGAAGTAAAGAAAATATTGCCACTGTTGATGTAGGTCTCAACATTTTCCAGTCCCAACTCTGTCAGTTCTTGACGAAGTTGCGCCATGACAACCTTATTTTTCCCACCGACATTAATGCCCCGAACAAGTAAAGCATATCGCGTCATCTTATACCAATTTATCTAAGAAACTTTCCCCAATCATGGCAGTTTCAACACCAAAGTTATCCGCAACTGTCGCTGAGATATCTGCAAAATGTCCGACAGGAATGAGACCATTTCCTTTAAAGGAAGGACTATAGGCCAACAATGGAATATATTCACGAGTGTGGTCTGTTCCTGCATAAGTTGGGTCATTTCCATGATCAGCAGTAATCAAGAGAAGGTCATTCTCTCTCATAGCAGCTATAATTTCAGGCAAGCGTTCATCAAACTCATGCAAGCAATCACGGTAGCCGTGAGCATTACGACGGTGGCCGTAAAGGGCATCAAAGTCAACCAAGTTTGTGAATGAGAATCCTTTCAAATTCAGCAAGGCCCATGGTCTTCAAGAGTGTATCAATTCCGTGGCTATTTGACTTATTGTGGCCCATATCATGGTTGATACCCGCACCGTTAAAGATATCGTTGATTTTTCCAACAGCGTAAGTATCGATACCAGCTTCGTTCAATTTATCCAAAACAGTCGGTGCAAATGGGGATACAGCCAAGTCACGACGGTTTGCTGTACGAGTGAAGTTACCAGGCTCACCTACATAAGGGCGAGCAATGATACGACCTAGAAGGGCAGGGCGCTCAAGGGTAATCGAACGTGCATATTCACAGATACGGTACAATTCATCCAAAGGAATAATGTCTTCGTGGGCAGCAATTTGCAAAACAGGGTCAGCTGAAGTATAGATAATCAACTCTCCAGTTTCCATCTGACGTGGTCCAAAATCATCGATAACAGCCGTTCCTGAGTAAGGTTTGTTAGCTTCACGAATGACCTTACGTCCTGAAAATTCTTCGATTTTTGTCAGGATTTCTTCTGGGAATCCGTTCCAAAAAGTATCGAAAGGCTCCGTAATGTTGAGTCCCATGATTTCCCAGTGTCCAGTCATCGTATCCTTACCAAGAGATACTTCTTCCAATTTTGTTGCATATCCTGTTGGATTTCTTTCCGCCGGTACAGTCTTCAAAGGCGTTTCGCGAGGGATATTTCCCAGACCGATTTTAGCCATGTTTGGGACATTCAAACCAACTGTTTTGGAAATGTGTCCCAGTGTATCAGAGGCACCATCTGGAACCCCTGCATTGACAAAGTTATTGGCATCTGGTGCAGCACCGATTCCTACAGAATCTAGTACCACCAAGTGAATACGATTAAATTTTGACATAGTGTATCTCCTTATTATTTTAGTTATCTTGCTTTTGTTGAAGTAAAAATCTGAACCCCGTCTCGTCCAGCAACGATGACCTTATCCACCATTTGGTTGAATAAGCCGTGCTCCACGACGCCAACCACATGGTCCAATTCTTGTCCGAAAGCAATTGGATCTTCAATGACATCCAAAGCAAGGTCAATGATAAAATTCTGCATATCGGTCACAAAACGTTGGCCGTCTTTTTCACGGAAACTTGGTTTGTAGCCAGCTCGCTCAAAACGACGAAAGACCTGTTCTGCGCCATACTGAACCACTTCTACTGGCAATTTAAAAGCACCTAGTTTGTCTACTAGCTTGCTTTCATCCACCACCCAAATGTATTCTTTTGAAGGCGTTGCGACAACTTTCTCCATCAGAAGGGCACCACCACCGCCTTTGATTCCATTAAACTGACCATCCACTTCATCCGCCCCGTCGACTGTCACATCGACAAAGTCTACTTGGTCAATAGACTTGAGCGGGATATTAAGACCTTCAGCCTGTTTACTGGTCACACTAGAAGTCGTTACAGCTGTAATCTGCAAGCCTTCTTCCTTGATACGACGACCAATTTCTTCTACGAAATAATAGGCAGTAGACCCCGTTCCAAGTCCGACTACCATGCCATCCTTGACAAACTCAGCAGCCTTGATACCTGCCATTTTTTTCAGATTTTCCACTCAAACACCTCCATTAAAGAGCTACCTCTATTATACCATGTATCCGTTTTTATTTCATGGATACACTAGAAAAACCCGAACATTTTTATGTCCACCTTGTTTTGGTAGTTAGAATCTTAGATATGAGAACTTGTAGATAAAAACAGGTTCTAGCCAAAAGTAGCAACGGTTGATTTTTTATCATAAAGATGGTTAAATAATTAAGTACAGAAAAGGAGAAATAAGATGAACCCATTAGATTTGTTTAATCAAGTAAAAGAGTTAATCGAAACAAAAGATTTCGAAGCTGCTAAGACATTCGTTGCAGAAAATCAAGAACAACTTGGAGAATACTTCTCTCAAGCTCAGCAGTTGATTTCTGGTTCAGAAGGTCTAGATGGCCTAGTTAGCAAGATTAAAGGATTTTTCTAAAAATATAAGAGGCTGGCAAAACTCAATTTCAGTAGAAAATGAAGTAAATATTCCTACAACAAAACGCATAATATCAAGGCTTGTAAATCTGATACTATGCGTTTTTATAATTAACTATGTTCGGTGATAAACTTGTAGGCTTCTTGACCAGCGATTGCTCCATCTCCAACTGCTGTTGTTACTTGGCGAAGGTCTTTCTGGCGAACATCTCCAACTGCAAAAATACCGTCAACTGCAGTTTTCATGTGATTATCTGTCACAATCCAGCCTGCCTGATCTTGGATATTCAATTCTTTAACAAAATCGCTAAGAGGGTCCAATCCAACATAGATAAAGACACCACCGAAGGCTTGTTCTGTCACTTGACCTGTTTTCACATTTTCAAATACGACAGATTCTACTCGGTTTTCACCCTTAATTTCCTTTACTACAGAATCCCAGATAAATCTGATTTTCTCATTCGCAAAGGCGCGATCTTGTAAAACCTTTTGAGCACGAAGTTGATCACGACGGTGAACAATGGTAACAGTCTTAGCAAAGCGAGTCAAGAAGATGGCTTCTTCAACAGCTGAATCTCCACCACCAACTACCAACAAATCTTGGTCACGGAAGAAAGCACCATCACACACGGCACAGTAAGAAACACCACGACTGTTCAGTTCTTCTTCTCCAGGCACTCCCAAAGGACGGTGTTTAGAACCAGTTGCTACGATAACTGTACGTGTTTCATATGTTTGGTCATCAGTAATCACTTTCTTAAAATCACCATGATCTTGGACATTTTCAACATAACCATAAATATGCTCAACACCAAGATTTTCAAGCGGTTCAAACATCTTTTCAGCCAATTCTGGCCCACTAATATTAGCGTATCCTGGGTAATTTTCGATATCAGAGGTATTATTCATCTGACCACCTGGCAGACCACCTTCAATCAAGGCTACTTTGAGATTGCTTCGAGCAGCATACAAGGCTGCAGTCATCCCTGCAGGTCCAGCACCGATAATAATAGTATCGTACATATAGTTTCCTTCTTTCTTGTTGTAACTATCTTTATTCTAACTCTTTCTTGTCAATCATGCAAGGATTATGCCTTGAAAACAAGAATTAAACTCATAACCGCAAAGGATAATACTGGAACAACCGAGACACCAATCATAATCATATCATAGAGATGGGCTTGGCGAGCCTTGGCTGTCTTATCCACTCCCGACATGGCTCTTAGTCCAATCCAAATCCCTAAAAAAATCAGGACAAGGATGGTGGTCAAGATCAAACTCTCGAAATATAAAGAAAATAGTTGCAGTAGCATGATTTCTCTCATTTCTATCTTTTTTAAAGAGTAAACTCAGCTAGTCCAGCTAACTGAGTTTTCCTTTATCTATTATATCAAATATAAGTCCGTTTGTAACTAGCGAAGAATTCTTTTGTCCGTTCTTCTTTTGGATGGTGGATAATCTCATCCGGTGTTCCAGACTCGATGATTTTCCCCTTATCTAAGAAGAGAATCTTATCAGCCACTTGGGCTACAAAGGACATATCGTGACTGACTAAAATCATAGTCTGTCCTGACTTAGCAGCATCTGCAATAGACTTTTCTACTTCACCGACCAATTCTGGGTCAAGGGCTGAAGTTGGTTCGTCTAAGAGCAAGACATCTGGTTTCATAGCAAGCGCACGCGCTAAGGCAACCCGTTGCTTTTGTCCACCTGATAAATGGCGAGGGTAATGGTTTTCACGGTCAGAAAGCCCAACCTTAGCCAACTCTTCCTTGGCAATCTTGGTCGCTTCTTGGTCAGATAATTTCTTGACAACAACCAAGCCTTCTTTCACATTATCAAGTGCTGTGCGGCGTTCAAACAAATTAAACTGTTGGAAAACCATAGACAACTTACGGCGTAGAGAAAGGATTTCTTCTTGAGTGATCTTAGAAAAATCAACTGAGAAATCATCAATCTGAATCGAGCCACTGTCAGGTGTTTCAAGATAATTGAGACTGCGAAGAAAGGTTGATTTTCCAGCTCCTGAGGAACCAATCAAGGCTACAACTTCCCCTTTTTGAATATCCAAGTCCAGATGATCCAAGACAGTCTGTCCTGAAAAGGATTTGCTTAAATTCGAAATCTTAATCATTAACGAAGGTCTCCTTTCACATCTGTTTGCACTGTATCGGGTGCAGAAATAGCCATTTTTCTCTCGATGAAACGACCGAGGCTTTCAATTCCGATATTGACCACCCAATAAACAAGGGCAACGGAGATGAAGCGCTCAAAGTAACGATAATCGGCACCACCCAAAATCTGAGCTTGGGCAAATACTTCCACAACACCCGCACTAAAGGCTAGGGACGTGCCCTTGGTCAAGCCGATTAGGGAATTGATTAAGGTTGGAGTCGCCACAACGGCCGCATTTGGAATAATCACCCGACGATAAACTTGCGCTCGGGTCATACCCAGACTACGTGCTGCCTCAATCTCACCAGGATTAACTGAGAGAATCGCTGCACGAATGGTTTCACTCGCATAAGCTGCTTCATTGAAAGCAAAGGCAACAATTGCAAAAGCAGCGGCTGGAATCGCATTGATATTGAGACCAGTTCCCCATTGCTGATTGAGGGCTTTCAAAGCCAAAGGAATTCCATAGTAGGTCAACATGAGTTGCACCAAAATCGGTGTCCCTTTTAAGAAACTAACAAAGAAGGCCTGCAAGGGGTATAAAATCTTGACACGATTGATCTTCACAATGGCAAAAAGAAGTGCCAAAACCAAGCCAAAAAGGGCACCACCAATTGTCAACATAATCGTTGTTGGAAGTTGTTGGACAATTCTTGGAATCCCATCAAAGACCGAACGTAGGCTAAACAGCTTGCCATCCGGAATCAATTGCATCAAGTTTTGATACCAATCTGATGCTAAAATCGTTGTAACATTCATAAAAACATCCTCTCCTGATAATGATTCATTCTACCATACTTCTGCCGTCAATGAAATTATTTGCTACGGTCAGATACAGACTTTGTCTACCTACTAGTTTATCATACTTTGAAACAGGGAGGTTATATATTTTATCTATCAAAGAGATAGATAAAAACTATTTCAATCCCAATTCTTCATAAGGTTTTCGATAACCGATTTGCTTAACAGTTCCATTTTCTACTAAAATGGGCCGTTTTAACAACATTCCATCGCTTGCTAGCAACTCAGCCGCTTCTTGGTTTGACAGACTTCCTACCTTATCTTTCAGCCCCAATTCACGGTATTTGATTCCACTGGTGTTGAAAAATTGCTTCAACTCGAAACCTGAGGTTTCTAGCCAGTTTAAAATGACTTCTTGGCTAGGTGTTTCTTCGACGATATGAACGGCTTTATAGTCCACACCAAGTTGGTTTAATTCTTGTTTTGCTTTTTTACAAGTTGAACATTTTGGATATTCGATAAATTCTAACATGTCTTTCACTTTCTATTTTATATCTTTAAAATCTGCGCCTTCATGCTCCAAGAGCCAAGCTTTCTTTTCCACTCCTGCGGCATAACCAGTCAGACGCTTGCCAGCTCCCAGCACACGATGACAAGGTACTAGGATAGACCAAGGATTCCGCCCCACTGCTCCACCAATTGCTTGAGCAGAAGCCACTTGCAAATCTTGTGCTATTTGCCCATAGGTCACTGTCTGACCATAAGGAATTCCCTGTAAATAGGACCAAACTCTCTTTTCAAAATCCGTTCCGATTGGAGCCAAGGGCAAGTTGGATAAATCCTGAGACTTACCTTTAAAGTAAGCATCTAAGCAAGTGATAACTGGGGTTAAAATGGGATGACTAACAACTGCTTCTATCGTCTCATCTCCTAATCCCCTCTCAAAATGTTTCTGCTCCTGTACCCAAATTCCATACAAATAGTGATCATCAGCTACGAGAGAAAGGGAACCAATCGGCGAAGAATAGAGTATTTTTGCGTACTTCTTTTGCATTATTTCTTCAATTTTTGATAGGCCAAACGTTCCCCATCAACCGGCACCTTTCCAACCCGTTTAAAACCAAGTTTTTCAAAAATATGTTGCATAACCTTATTTTCAGCATGCGTATCTGAGCGAAAATCTAGATAGTCAAAACCTTCAATCAAACCCTCTAAGAAGGTTTGAGCAACTCCTTGTCCCTGGGCATCTGCTGCCACAGCAATACGGTGAAAAACTAGGTACTCTGACTCCCCAGCTTGCCAGTTTCCTTCATAAATGGCTTCATAGGCTGCCTCTGGACTCTTGGTCACAGCAGCATAGGCTAATAGTTCTCCATCTTCCAAGGCTACATAGGCTTGACCTGAGATAATATCCTCAATAATAACATCAGCATTTGGATAACCATTTTGCCACTGGTCACTACCAGCATCCGCTAAACATTTTTTAGCATCCTCCATCACCTGCATGATGGCATCTACTTCATTTGGAAAAGCTAAACGAATCTCCATCTTTTCTCCTCATTTCTGACTAGTTTCTCCCATCATAGCATAATTTAAGTCTTTCTACAAGCAGTTAAAACTTGACTTTCTGTTTTTATTATTTTATAATCTAGTTATCAAAACTAGATAAAAAGGAGTTGAAAATGAAAACTACCTTTTCCTACCCCAAATGGGCAGAAATTCCAAACATTGACCTCTATCTAGATCAAGTTTTACTCTATGTCAATCAGATCTGCGCCCCTATCTCTCCTGATAAAGACAAGTGCCTAACAGCATCCATGGTCAACAATTATGTGAAACATGGTTACCTGACAAAGCCTGACAAGAAAAAATACCAACGCCAACAAATTGCCCGTTTGATTGCTATCACAACCCTCAAGTCGGTATTTTCTATTCAAGAAATAGCCCAGACACTTAATACTCTCCAAAGTCAAGCAAATTCAGACCAACTCTACGATGCTTTTGTGGACTACATGAACCAAGGAATTGATCCAGCTAACCCTATTATCCAAACCAGCTGTCAAACGGTTAAACTCTATCATCAAACTCTAGCCTTAATCCATCATACTCAAGAGGAGGTAACCCAATGAACACTAGTCTTAAACTCAGCAAACAACTCAGTTTTGGAGAAGAGATTGCTAATAGCGTGACCCATGCCGTAGGTGCAGTCATCATGCTCATCTTACTACCCATTTCATCCACCTATAGTTATGAAGCACACGGATTTTTATCATCTATAGGCGTTTCCATTTTCGTTATTAGTCTCTTTCTCATGTTCCTATCATCCACCATTTACCACTCTATGGTCTATGGTTCGACCCACAAATATGTCTTGAGAATCATTGACCATTCTATGATTTATGTTGCCATTGCTGGATCTTACACGCCCGTCGTCTTGACCTTAATGAATAACTGGTTTGGCTATCTGATTATTGCCATCCAATGGGGAACAACCATCTTTGGTATTCTCTATAAAATCTTTGCTAAAAAAGTCAATGAAAAATTTAGCCTTGCTCTTTACCTGATTATGGGTTGGTTGGTTCTAACTATCATTCCAGCCATTATCAATCAAACAACGCCAATTTTCTGGAGTCTCATGGTTACTGGCGGACTCTCTTATACAGTTGGGGCTGGATTTTACGCCAAGAAAAAACCTTATTTCCACATGATTTGGCATCTCTTTATCCTAGCAGCATCTGCCCTCCAATACATCGCCATTGTTTATTACATGTAAAAAAGTTGAGAAATTCAATCTCAACTTTTTTCTTTACACATTTCGATAAAGTACTGGTGCAAGCGAACATCATCAGTCAATTCTGGGATGAAAGAAGTTGCCAGCATATTTTTCTTGGGCTGCAACGATTGATTGTCGCTCTTGCCAGAATTTCTACCCTCTCCAACACTACTGATAATCGGACCGCGAATAAAGTCATTGGAATAAAACCCAGCCATACATTCTGCTTCGTGTAGAAACTTCTAATTAACCATAGGCATTGCGCTCGACCACTATATCCATAGTTCCTAGATGACTCTCTTCCTGAGAAGTAATTTCCTTAGCCAGCAAAATCAAGCCAGCACAGGTTCCAAAGGTTGGTAAGCCAGATAGAATTGCTTCTTGAATAGGAATCAGCATGTTCTGGTCTCAACAGGTTTGCCGTGGTTGTGGAGCTACCTCCAGGTAATATCAAAGCCCGACAAATCACTCGGATGTTTCTGAAAATCATCTAGATTTCTGATTTCAACACTCTCGACACTAATTGATCTGAGTACTTTTGCAGCTCTGCAAAGGCACCTTGCAAGGCCAATATTCGATTTTCATCTATTTCCCTCGGCGCTCAGCCATGAGGATTTGGATCTCATTTTCATTGATACCATAACTTCTCCTAAATCTTCAGAGAGATTTGAGCTAAGATTTGAGAGTTTCGGAGTGGTTACCACTTTGACAATATGGCACTCCGCTCGTTTAACAGGATCTCTGGCGAAAATACCTGAACCGACAAAGACACCCTCTGCTAATTGCATCATCAGCGCAGCATCTGCTGGCGTTGCAACGCCTCCAGCTGCGAAGTTAACAACTGGCAATTTTCCATGTTCATGAACATATTGTACCAATTCAACAGGGACTTGCAAGTCCTTGGCAGCAACATAAAGCTCGTCCTCACGTAAATTTTGAATGCGGCGAATTTCCTGATTCATCATACGCATATGGCGAACAGCTTGGACAATATCTCCTGTACCCGGTTCTCCTTTGGTACGAATCATAGAAGCACCTTCAGCGATACGACGCAAGGCTTCACCCAAATCCTTAGCTCCACAGACAAAAGGAACTTGAAATTCTTTCTTGTCCACATGGAAACGATCGTCAGCTGGAGATAAAACTTCACTCTCATCGATATAGTCAATCTCAATAGCCTCTAAAATCTGAGCTTCAACAAAATGCCCGATTCTAACCTTGGCCATCACTGGAATACTAACCGCTTCTTGGATTTCCTTAATCATCTTTGGATCACTCATACGGGAAACACCACCAGCTGCACGAATATCAGCTGGAATCCGCTCCAAGGCCATCACAGCTGCCGCACCTGCAGCCTCTGCAATACGGGCCTGTTCAGGATTTGAACGTCCATGATAACCCCACCTTTAAGCATCTGTGCCAAGTTTTTATTTAATTCATAACGATTTTCAGTCATTTGTTTTATCCTCATCATTTGTATTGGTAGCTACCATTTCATTTTAAGTCAGATTTGGAGGAATCACAAGATAAAAAAAACGTAAGTGTATGGGGACAGAATAGTTAAAAAACTATCTGACCTTAACTTAAGGCCAGATAGCTCATTTATTTTTATTTTTCAGCTGTAAGTGCAGCCATTGTGATATAGTTGTATGGTTTGTTGAAGTGTGGCAAGAAGAATAGGTCTGTCAATGCCAATTTATCAATTGTAACATGCTCTTGGATAGCAAGTGAGAACATATGGATTCCCATACTGATAGCAGAATCACGTGATACCATTTGAGCGCCAAGAATTTCACGACTATCTTTATCAAAGACAATCTTGATTGCTACTTCATGGTTATCATGTTTCATGAATTCTGGTTTTTGTAGATCGTTAAAGCCTGTTTCAGTCGCATTGTAACCTGCTGCTTTTGCTTTTTCAAGAGTTAAACCAGTTGAAACCATGTGAAGGCCGTAGATTGAGATACCGTTTGAACCTTGAACACCGATTCCTTCCAATTCATGTCCACAAGCATTGTAAGCACCAACAATACCAGTACGAACAGCATTTGAAGCAAGAGCGATGTAGCTTGTATCTTTACGAGCATTGTCATAAACAGTCGCACAGTCACCTACTGCATAAACTCCTGGAATTGATGTTTCTTGTTTCTTGTCTACAAGGAAGGCACCGTTGCGGAATAGTTCAATCTTACCATCAGCAAGAGATGTGTTTGGACGGAAACCAACCGCAAGAACAACCATATCCACATCAAATGTTTCTTTGTCTGTTACCAAGCGTTCAACTTTGCCATCACCTTGGATAGCTTTTACTGTTTGACCAAGCGCCAAGCGGATGTTGTTTTCTTCCAAGTTCTTCGCCATCATTTGAGTGAAGTCTTTGTCATAGTAACCGTTCAAAACAGTGTCTACGATATCAACAAGGACAACTTCTTTTCCAAGACGTTCGAAGGCTTCAGCAAGTTCAACACCGATATAACCACCACCAACAACAGCGATGCGATCTAGGTGTTTGCTCTTGTCAGCAAGTTTTTCGATGACTTCTTCAGCGTTTTGGTACAACTTAACAAATTGAACATTCTCAAGCGTTGCTTTGAATTCACGGTTCCCCTTAACAATTTCAGCTCCTTCGATTGGTGGCAAGATTGGTGTAGAACCTGTAGCGAAAATCAATTTCTCGTATGATTCTTTGTGCTCTTTTCCTTCAACTTCTGCAGTCACAACTTTGTTGTCGTAGTCAATTGAAAGAACAGGTGAGTTCATGTAAACTTTAGCACCTTTTGCTTCCAATTTTTCTTTATCAGAATAGAACAAGCCTTCAGCACCGTCAATTTGTTCACCGATCCAAAGAGCCATTCCACATCCTAGGAAAGAGATGTTAGAGTTTTGGTCAAATACAACGATTTCGTTCTCATTTCCAAAATTATCCAACATAGTATTAATACATGCTGTACCAGCGTGGTTAGCACCAACTACAACGATTTTACTCATAGAAAAATTCCTACCTTCAATTTTAAATTTACCCTTCTAGTATAACATTTACTGTTAGCGTTTACAAGTTTTTTTGTTTATAATTTTTACTTTTTTTCATGATTTTTCTACATTCTAGCCTAGCTCTATAGATTATAATATTAGTCTATATTTAGATTTTTTTGATTTTTTTCTGAGCATATTTCTTGACAAGTTTACAAATTTTTATTTGTGAAAACGCTGACTTTATGGTATGCTAATATCATGGAAAAGAAAATTGTAAGGGGTTAAATAATATAAATTTACAATATTTCAACCTTCTTTTTCATAAGAGAAAGGAGTTGATAGCTTGCCTCTTAGTTCACATTCCGAACGGCTAATGGGGACTACTATCACTATTTCATTAGTAGATGAGCGATCCGATATCTTGCTCCAAAAGTCCTTTGATTTGCTCAAAGAGCTTGAATACCGCTTCAATGCCAATAGCCAAGAATCGGAGTTGATGGAAATCAATCATCAAGCTGGAATAGCTCCAGTCAAAGTTCATCCAGACCTGTTTGAACTGATTTCACTTGGGTTAGAGCATAGCCTAGCGCCCTCTAGCCATCTCAATATCAGCATTGGTCCCTTGATTCAAACCTGGCGCATCGGTTTTTCAGATGCCAAAGTGGCCCAACCTCAAGAAATTGAATCTGTGCTACCTCTAATCAATCCTCATTATATCGAGTTAGATTCTTCCACTTCCACTGTGTTTTTTTAAAACAAAAAAAGGAATGAAGATTGATCTTGGTTGTTTAGCCAAGGGTTATAGTGCGGATAAAGTCGCCCAATTTCTGAGAGAAGAGGGAGTGACATCTGCCTTGATCAATCTGGGAGGGAATATCCTGACCATTGGAAAAAAAATCAGGCAAGAAGGGATCAGCCTTGGCAAATTGGGATTCAAGATCCAGCCAATCCGAGGGGAAATCACTTAATGACCATCCCTGTTGTCAATAAATCTGTCGTGACTTCAGGTATTTATGAACGTCACCTGACAGTCGATGGAAAAGATTACCATCATATTTTTTTGACAGTCAAACAGGATATCCTGTTGAAACGGAACTAGCAAGTCTAACAATCATCTCTGATAAATCAGTTGATGGTGAAATATGGACAACTCGTTTATTTGGAGAAAGACCAGCTTCTATCCTCTGGCAAGTCGAAAGTTTGGAGGGCATCGAAGCTATCCTCATCGATAAAGAAGGTCACCTAAACTATTCTTCAGGAATTCCTACTCTATAGAAATAGATATTTCAATGGAGTTTTAAAATCGTATTATGTAAAAAGAGAAAGGAAATCTCATGTTAAAACTTATTGCTATTGTTGGAACAAATTCAAAACGTTCTACAAACCGTCAATTGCTTCAATACATGCAAAAACACTTTGCTGACAAAGCTGAAATTGAACTTGTTGAAATTAAAGACATTCCTGTCTTCAATAAGCCAGCTGACAAGCAAGTACCTGCTGAAATTCTAGAAATAGCTGCTAAAATTGAAGAGGCAGATGGCGTTATTATCGGTACTCCTGAGTATGACCACTCTATCCCAGCTGTTTTGATGAGCGCTCTTGCTTGGTTGTCTTATGGTATTTACCCACTCTTGAATAAACCAATCATGATTACAGGTGCTTCATATGGTACACTTGGTTCATCACGTGCCCAATTACAACTTCGCCAAATCTTGAATGCCCCAGAAATTAAAGCAAGTGTCCTTCCAGATGAATTCTTGCTTTCACATTCTCTTCAAGCCTTCAACCCAAGTGGAGACCTAGTAGATCTTGATGTTATTAAAAAATTGGATGCCACTTTTGATGACTTCCGTATCTTTGTAAAAATCACAGAAAAATTGCGTAATGCACAAGAATTACTTCGCAAAGATGCTGAAGACTTTGACTGGGAAAATTTGTAAGATAGGAGACCAAAAAGAATGAAATTTGTTGGACTTGTAGGATCAAACTACGATCAATCATATAACCGTAAACTCTTGGAATTCATCCGTCGTCACTTCAAACTTAAATTTGAATTAGAAGTTCTTGAAATTGACGAAGTTCCAATGTTTAACCAAGACGAAAAATGGGACGAAAGTTTCCAATTACGTTATTTATATAACAAAATTACTCGTGCTGATGGTGTTATCATTGCTACTCCTGAGCACAACCACACAATCTCAGCTTCCCTAAAATCTGTTCTTGAATGGCTTTCATACGAAGTTCATCCATTTGAAAACAAACCAGTCATGATTGTGGGAGCATCTTACTACGACCAAGGTACTTCTCGTGCCCAAGTTCACCTTCGTAAGATTCTTGACGCTCCAGGTGTCAATGCCTACACACTTCCAGGAAATGAATTCCTTCTCGGTAAAGCTAAAGAAGCCTTTGATGTTAATGGAAATATCACAAATGAAGGAACTATTAATTTCCTTGAAACATGTTTAGACAACTTTGTAAAATATGTGGGAGTCGTTTCAAAATTGAAAAAACCAAAACCAATCGCACCAGAAGATTTATATTGTACAAATCCAATCGCAACTACCATTCAAGGAGTTGACCCTGATGATCCTGAATGGGTAGAAAAAGCAGCTGAGCTTGTTGGAGCTGTCTCTGGAGATACTTACGTTAAATTAGACCACGGTATCTTGACAGTTAACCAAATTGATATGTTCTTGAAAGCAATGCCATTTGAGTTGACATATGCAGATGATAATAACCAATTCTTGTACTATAATAATGCCCACCAAGATCCAAACACAATGTATGGTAAACGTGTGCGAGTTCAAGCAGGTAGTCGACTAGGAACAGTACATGCTTCTCTTCCACCTGCAAGAATGAAACGTTGAATGGGTTGTCGGTGTACTACGTAACGGAGATCAAGAATATGTCCGTACAATTGTACCAGGAACACCAGAAGGTGTTATTAATACACATAACTACAAGGCAATGTACTACCCAGATGGTTCATATGCTGGAATTAATGAAATTATCTTTAATTTCCAACCATGGCTTGATTGGTACTTAGAAACAACTGGTCAACGTCTAGTTGGTGGAAATGCTGCAGCTCCTGCTGGAGGACATGGCGGAGCAGATGCCACATCTGGAGCTTCTGATGCAGGTGATGCTGGAAGCCACGGTAGTGACGCCGATGCTACATCTGGCGCAAGTAACTAATAATAGTTTTAGGAACCATCTTGGTTCCTTTTTTAGCAAAAAAAGACTAGCAAACACAAACTGCTAGTCTTTTGGTTATTATTTCATCTATCTTTGTTAAAAGAAAGAATATTTATTATGAATTTGGGTCATCGAGACTACGACCATGTAAGCCTTTTTCACGTTGTATCTGACGTAGTTTTTCTGGTGTAACATCATTACCTTCTTCGTCCACAATTTTGATTCCCTCAATGTGGTGACGAACAGAGCGACGATAACCTTCAATGTACTCCTCACGTAGTTTAGCTTGTTCCACTTTTTCTTCTGGTGTCAAGCCTTCTGCTTTTTTCTTTTTGGCAAGCTCATTGATACGATCAATTTTTTTAGGATCCATGTTTCTCTCCTTTATGATAAGATTTAATCCGTTTAACAGATTTTATTTGGTATTGATTTGGTTAAAACGAGCAAGTTTAGCTGCTTTTTGAGTTAAATGAGACAAGATAGCCAAGCGATTTTTACGAACAGCCTGATCTTCTGCCATTACCATGGTGTTCTCAAAGAAAGCATCAATAACTGGACTAAGCGCAAAGAGCTGTTTCAATTGTTGACTGGCAGTCCCTGACAAAACGAGTGATTCTACTGCTTCTGACAAAGCTTTTTCTTGCTCATTTTCAAAGAGAGCTGAATCAACTGTAGCAACTTCTTCTGCCTTCTCAGCCAAGTTAAAGGCACGAGAAAGTGATTCAACAGATGGTTTGAAGTCTTCTTCCTTGCTTGCTTCTACGAGAGCACTTGCTGCTTCCAACATATCCGCCACAACAAAGTTTGAACCTGCAAGAACGGCTTCCTTGATATCTTTTGGAGTAGAACCCATCATCTTATCAACACGAGCCTTGATAAAGTCCATAACCTCTGCCTTATTTTCATAAGTCAAGCTGTCAAAATTCAATGTATAAAGGCTATCAATCAGCTCATCCATAGCAATGTGCCAACCAAAGGCATCCAAGATACGAACCACACCTTGAGTCGCGCGACGAAGGGCATAAGGGTCATTAGAACCTGATGGAATCAAGCCTACTGAGAAGAAACTCAAAATCGTATCCAATTTATCTGCAATGGCAAGCACTGCACCGACCTTGCTCTCTGGAAGTTCTCCTTCAGCTGATGTAGGCATGTAGTGTTCACGAATAGCAGCCGCCACTGCTGGACTTTCCCCAGTAAGAAGAGCATATTTCTCCCCCCATAATTCCTTGGAGCTCGTCAAATTCACCAACCATACCTGTCAACAAATCAAACTTGTAAATAGCTGCTGCGCGGGCTAGATCAACTGTTTCATCAGCTGATAAACCTGCTTTTTCGGCCACAAGTACAGCGATTTGACCCGTACGAATCATGTGTTCACGAAGGGAACCAATCTTCTCATGGAAGGTTACATTGTTTAATTTTTCAACAAGGTCTGAAATCACTAATTTTTGATCTTCACGCCAGAAGAATTCACCGTCTTCCAAGCGAGCTACCAAGACTTTTTCATTTCCTTTGATGACATTTTCCAAATGCTCTGCGTTTCCATTACGAACAGAAATGAAGTTTGGCAAGAGTTTACCATCTTGATCACGGACAACAAAGTACCGTTGGTGTTCCTTCATCGAAGTCACCAAGACTTCTTCCGGAACTTCAAGGTATTTGGCATCAAAACTTCCCATAAAGGCAGTTGGGTATTCAACCAAGTTCAAGACTTCATTCAGCAAATCAGCATCAATTTCGATACTTACACCATATTTTGCCTCAATTTCTTTGATTTGGTCAACAATCATTTGCTCACGTTCACGTGGATCTGCAATTACATACTGTGCACGAAGGTCTTCTTCATAGCTCAATGCTGACTGAATCTTAGTTTCTTTCCCTAAGAAACGATGACCACGGCTCACACGACCTCCCTTGATATCAAGGAAATCCAAATCAAACTCTTGCTCATCCAAGAGAACAGTTAAAGTGTGAACAGGACGAATGTATTCAAAGCTATTTCCAGCCCAGTGCATGCTGACAGGGAAAGTCAATGACTTCAAGACATCCACAACACCTGGAACAATGGCTTCAACTGCTTGACCAATTTCTTCCTTAGTGACATAGACATATTCTTCACCCTTGATTTCACGGAATTCGATATCTTCAACAGTCAATCCTTTTCCACGGACAAATCCTTGGGCTGCTTTGGTGAAGTTCCCATCACTATCCAAGGCAATTTTCTTTGCTGGCCCCTTGAAATCTTCTGTCAAATCAGACTGTTTATCTGCAAGACCAGTCACACGAACAGCCAAACGACGTGGTGTTGAGAAGGTTTGAATAGCTTCAAAAGACAAGCGATTTTCCTTGAGGAAGGCTGCCATTCTTTCGCCCAGTTGTTTTTCACTTGATGTGACAACATAGGCTGGTAATTCTTCAAGACCGAGTTCTACTAATAAGTTTTTTGTCATGTTTTTTCTCCGAAAAGTATCTTTTTATTTTCCAGTTTGCCTTATGTGATTGGCACGCAAGCAACCAACTTCGTTGTTTCATTGCTAAAATTGGAGCCAAAAGTCTCCAATTTTGCCTAGTATCCTTAGTTTCACTAAGGATACCTTCATCACTGCGGCAACTGGCTCAGGGCTCACTCTGTTCGCCCATTTTTCGTAATTTGTCACTCTCTTTATTCTGCGTCTTCTGCTAAGAGTTTAGCTCGTGTTTCTTCATCCAAAAAGTGGGTAGCCTAGGCGTTTGCGTTCTGCGACAAAGGTTTTGGCTACAACACGGGCCAAGTTACGGATACGAGCGATATAGCCTGCACGCTCTGTTACAGATACGGCACCACGCGCATCAAGCAGGTTAAAGGTGTGTGAACATTTTAGAACATAGTCATAGGCAGGGTGTACTAAGCCTTCTTCTAATGCACGACCAGCTTCTTTTTCAAACTTATCAAAGTTTTTCAAGCAACATTTCTTGATCCGAAATTTCAAATGAATATTTTTGAGTGCTCATACTCAGGCTGAATAAAGATTTCTCCGTATTTTTACACCATCAGCCCATTCGATATCATAGACAGAATCCACTTCCTGAATATAAGAAGCCAAGCGTTCCAAACCATAAGTAACTTCTGCAGTCACAGGCCCAGTTGCCAATCCACCGACTTGTTGGAAATAAGTGAACTGAGTAATTTCCATCCCATCAAGCCAAACTTCCCAACCAAGACCAGCTGAACCAGTTGATGGGATTTCCCAGTTGTCCTCAACGAAACGAATATCGTGTTCCAAAGGATTGATTCCCAATTTTTCCAAAGACTCAAGGTAAAGTTCCTGGATATTTGATGGAGATGGCTTCATGACCACTTGGAATTGGTGGTGTTGGTAAAGACGGTTAGGATTTTCTCCGTAACGACCGTCAGCAGGACGACGTGATGGTTCTACATAAGCCGCATTCCATGGTTCAGGTCCGATAGCACGAAGAAAAGTGTAAGGACTCATGGTTCCCGCACCTTTTTCATTGTCATAAGCCTGCATAAGCATACAACCTTGATCATTCCAAAATTGTTGCAAAGTCAAAATAATTTCTTGAAATGTTAATTTCTTAGACATTGAATACTCCTTAATAAAAATAATTTCTTGCGACACGAGTCTGCCTCGTCGATTATACGAGGCGAGACGAGTTAGTACTGCGTCTAGCTCAGCACCCTAGTACTGAGCGTGGGGCAGTCCGACTGTAAGGAGGTTTCTGCCACTGATGCAGTGGAAAGTCAATTTTTTAGACATTGTTTACTCCTTTAGTTTATATTATCTTCTTAGATTTATTTATCAAGCAACCAAGAAAAGGCTGGGTCCTGAAAAATATGACGTTTGGGAACAGTTTGTAAATTCTGATCGCATTCATCTATTGTACCTAATTTCAAAGCACAAACTTCTGGTATATTTTCTTGAACAGTGAAAATTTGACTATGACAGTTCTGGCAGTAATAACGCTGTTTTCCTGGAGAAGAACTATAGGAAACAAGATTTTCTTTTCCATGCAATACTAGATTTTTACTGCTAACTTTAGCATTAACTGTATAGGCAGACGCAGTTGCTTTCCGACAAAATGAGCAATGACAAAAAACTAATTCCGATAATTCCTCATCTAGAGTGTAGGTCACTGCTTTACATAAACAAGATCCTTTAAGCATTATGCTCCTTTCTACTTAGGCATTAGACGAATTCAAAAAGAACCGCATTTTAACACCCAAGCCTTGCGACTAGGGGCGTCAGAAACGCGGTTCCACCCTAATTTATTACTTCATTGTCTTTGAAAATACTACAGAAAGCGCCAGTTCTTTATTTTGCCCTACTTGGCTCCCACTATCCCAAGCTCGCTTGAAGAACGCCATAAGACTTTCTTTCCTGCAGACTATTATATCAAAAATTGGAACAATGTACAATTCTTTTTATGATTTTCTAGAAATCCATATCATCAACTCGTGGAGCACCAGACTGAACAGCAATCGCTTTTAAGGTTTCACGCTCCTCATGACTCAGTTCAATTCCAAAGCAATCAAGATTAGCTTGAATACGAGAAGTTGTGACAGATTTTGGAAGTGGTAAAAATCCTTCTGCTAAGCTCCAGGCCAAGGCTATCTGAGCAACAGACTTTCCGTGATTTGCCGCGATTTCTTGCACTTGCTTGCTATCAAACAATTCTCCCTGACCAAAAGGTCCCCAAGCTTCCAATAAAATTCCTTTTTCTCGACAGTAATCTACGACTTCCTCTTGATAGACACCTGGCGCCAAACGAACTTGATTGACCGCAGGAAGAATTTTTGCTGTTTCAAGCAAGGCATCCAAATGATGGGGAAGGAAATTACTAACCCCGATAGCACGGATTTGCCTTCTTGATAAAGCTCCTCCATCGCTCTCCAGACTTCTGAATTTCGGATTTTCCATTGGTCATTTTCTCTGAGTGGTTTTGGATTTGGCCAATGAATCAAATACAAATCCAAATATTCCAAGCCCAGCTTCTCTAAAGACTCTTCAAAAGCTTGACGAGCTTGCTCATAGTTGTGATTTCTATTCCAGAGTTTGCTGGTTACAAAAATTTCCTCACGCGGAACGCCACTATCTTGAATGGCACGACCAACGCTTTCTTCATTTTTATAAATAGTTGCCGTATCGATATGGCGATAGCCTGCCTTTAAAGCCTCTAGTACAGCTTGATAGGCAATCTCTCCATTTTCAGCTTTCCAGGTTCCAAATCCTAGAACTGGAATTGGAACGCCATTATTTAAAGTATAAGATTTCATTATTTTTCCTCTCTATGTAAAGCAAATCCAAAGAAACAAGTTCTCAAAGAAAACTTTTCTCTTTAGATTTTGTGTATTATTGATTGCGGTCGTAATAGAGCTGATGAGCTTTAAGACGAGAGTCTAACAAATCTGGTACGGTAACAAAGTCATAACCTTGCCCTTTCAAATAGTCAATAACCTTCGGCAGAGCATTTACTGTCTCAGCATGGATATCATGCATAAGAATAATAGAACCATTCTTGACTTCACGCTGAATTTCTGTCAAAATAGATGCTTCATTTTTACTCTTCCAGTCCAGACTATCTACATCCCACATAATAAAGCTCAAATCTAAGCTATTGCGAATGTCGTCTGTAATGGCTCCATAAGGCGGACGCATGAGTTTGGAACTAGAACCCAACACTTTAGTTAGCGCATCCTCAGTATCAGTAATTTGTTTTTTAGCTTCATCAAGGGAAAGTTTTGAAAGCACTGGATGACTCCAACTATGGTTTCCAATAACATGGCCATCTGCTTTCATGCGTTTCAAAATCTCTTCATTGCCAGAAACATTCTTACCTAAAACGAAGAAAGTTGCCTTAATACCATACTTAGAAAGTGTATCTAATGCTTGATTGGTCGTTGTAGGATTTGGTCCATCATCAAAAGTTAAGGCTACGACTTTACGATTTTTCTTTTCATAATAAGCCTTATATAGCTCTGCATCCTTATCTAATAAATAAGAAGACTGAATAACTTCAAAGAAACTAGATACTGGCAAGGCAATCTCATCCAGATTTTCAACTGTCTGACTTGGATAAAGGATAATCTGACTATCCTTGTAATCAAAATTCCATACAGACAAATCTTGGTCAGAGAAGTCTTTAACAAGCTGATCGATCTTCTCTTGCTCCAATTTCTTATCCTGTAAGAAAGAAGTGATTTCTTTTATCAGCTGCTCTTTTGCCTTACTAGCATCTGAAAATAATTGATCAAGTGTAAAAGGTTTACCATCTTCTGTCAAATGCACCTTGGCCAGATTAGTTTTTTCAGTCTCTTCAACTTTTAACGAAGTTAAATCATAGACTTGTTTCATCACACTTCGGTTGACAATCCCTTTTAAAGGCGAATCTTGTTTCTCCGTATAATAAAAAACCAGATTTTCCTTGTCTTCCAGATTTTCCTTAATATCCTGTGTCATGATTTCTTTTACGGACGAAATCACTTGCTCCCCTTGGAGAGGATAATAGGCGATCACTTCGGCTTGTCCCTTACGAAAATGATCCTTCTGATTCCCCTCACTCAATTGATCATCTTTCTCTTTTTTTGAGAGATTCAATCTTTTGTTCAAAAACTTTGTTTTTGTGTATATTTTTGTATCCAATTATTGAACCCAGGACACAAATACTAACTGCAAATATAGCTACTAGGGTTAGTAAACCAATACTCTTTTTATCGCGCTCAACACGCTTTGCTCTACTTTTTATCCATAGGACTATCATATCAAATTCAAGGCTATAATTTCAATGATTTTGGAGGAAATAGTATATTAAAAAAAGAGGGTTATTTAAATAAATCAATTCAACTTTTTACGTAATATAAATTATGTAAAAAAATCCTACAACAATAAATCTTTTGACTTTCCCAATTTCACTTTTTTTGGAATCACTAGATGAATCATATCTCCGAGATACATTCTGGTTGAACCGTTAACAGTTTGGCTCTTGCCATTATGGACTTGAGTTGTGATGAGGATATTATGTGGTAGGTTGAGTTCATGTACTTGTTTTTCCTGCTATTTTTATCCGAAACAGGGATTTCAATGAGAGTGACTTCTCCTTCATCTGACGCTTCTTCAGGCAGCATTTTTTTCCAACATAGCCTCATAGACTGGCGCACCCTTGAGCAGATCCATGATGATGTAGGCAACTAGGGTTACTAATCCAAGTGGCATGAGATTGCGAATATCTCCTACCATTTCGGTTACCAGAATCATAGCGGTTAAGGGTGCCTTAGATATTGCTCCAAAATAGCCACTCATTCCTAGAATGACAAATATAGGGAATTGCTCTTGACTGACAAGTCCAAGATTGACACAAATGACACCAACTAGAGCTCCAAGCAATGAACCAAGCGCCAAAATTGGTAGGAAAATTCCTCCTGGAAGGCCACTTCCATAACTAATCATGCTCCAAACAAAGCGAATCAAAAAGTAAACTAATAGAACTTGGAAACTAAAATCTTGCTCAGTTAGGGAAAGAACCAGCTGATTTCCACCACCAAGGATTTGTGGTAAGAAGATCCCGACTGGTAGGATGAGAATGAAAGCCAGAATTGGGTAATAAGCTCTATCCAAATGGATTTTTTGACCAAGCCAATCATAAACTCGACCAACATTGAGCACAGCTTTCTCATAGAGAAAACCGGAAAGTCCTAGAAAAATTCCCATAAGGAGGTAAATCCAATACTGATCCAAGGTCATGAGAGGGATATTATCAGGCATATCTAGCACTGGCGTTAGACCAAATATGAGCAGAGAGACAAAGTTTGCTACGAGACTAGCTGCTAGAGTAGATACCCAGAAAAAGCGAGAAAAGTGATGATAGACTTCTTCTACGATAAAGAGAAGACCTGCAATTGGTGCATTAAAGGCTGCGGCTAATCCTGCTGCAGCTCCACTAGCAATCAAGGAGCGTTCCTCTACTGGACTGGATTTGAGCCACTTGGCAATTCCTTTACCACCGACCGCTCCAAGTTGAATACTTGGCCCTTCACGACCCAGCATAAGGCCACTTGCAATAGCAAGAATTCCTAGAATATATTTTTTCCAAAGAACTCCCCACCAGTTGAGAGTCATCAATCCCTTTAATTCGGCTTCGACTTGAGGAATTCCTGAACCTTTGATATCTTTTTTTCTGATCGAGTTAATTTCTCACTGAGCCAACAAACTATTAAATAAAATAGACCAATGATAAAAAGATTGCGCACTAGGTGCGGTTGATCTTGATAAAGTCCTTGTATCAGGTGGAAGCCTTTTTCAATTAAGAAACGAAAGGATCCAACGATAATTCCAACAACAAGACCGACGATGATTCCTCGTCCAACTTGGGATAATATAGTACTCGAGGCAAAGGCAAATTCTTTCTTGGAACTGAGTGTTTCTGACTGTTCCTCCATAATCATTCCTTCTAACTTAACTTTCTTTTTTTCCTAAAACCAGTGATTTAACGGGTTCAAAACTTGTTCGGTGAATTGGGGTAACTCCTAGTTTTGTGAGGCCTTCCAGGTGTTTAGCAGTTCCATATCCTGCATTAGCAGTAAAATCATAGCCAGGGAACTGCTGATCATATTCCTTCATCAATTCATCACGTGTCACTTTGGCTACTATAGAAGCTGCTGCAATTGAAAGGGAATTGGCATCTCCTTTGATGATAGATGTTTGTGAAATTGGCAAATCCAATTTCATGGCATCTATCAAAAGGTGCTCTGGTTGAGGACTGAGCTGAGAGATTGCTTCTTGCATAGCTAGTTTGGTTGCTTCATAGATATTGACTTGGTCGATAACTTGATTATCCATGATACCAATGCCAATTGATAAGGCTTGGTCTTGAACGGCTTGGAAAATCTCTAGATGTTTCTTTTTAGGAATTTTCTTGCTGTCATTGAGGCCTCTAATCTTACAATTTTTAGGCAAAATAACGGCTGCAGCGACTACAGGTCCAGCCAGAGGACCACGACCAACCTCGTCAACACCTGCAATCAAAGTCAATCCTTGCTTGTAAAGTTCTTTTTCGTAGGAAAGCATGGCTTCCAAACGAAGATCCTCATCCAATTCAGCTTGAATGGCTTTTTTACGCTTGCTGATTTCCTTTTGAACTCCAGAGCGAGTATCCTTTTCGAGTTCTAAAAAAACAGGGCTATCTAGGGCATTGACCGTTGCAAGGAGTTCTTTGATTTCTTTAATTGTCGCCATCGAGGTCTTCCAATGTATCTAAGGTATAGTTACCGAGTTTGCCATCGCGGACTTCCTTCACGAAGAGACTGTAAAAGCGGTCATAGTCGTCTCTGAAACCGAGGGCGCGGGTCATATCCATAATAATAACAGGCGCTTCTTCCTCAATTTTCATTTGTTTGAAGCGTTCAGCCAACTTTTCTGGATAATGTTCTTTGAAATAATTGAGGCCAAAAATAGTTACCTCATCCATAGGAAGTAACTGGTCTTTAATAGCTCCTGTCAAGGCCAGTTTCAATGCAACAGTTTCATCCTCAAACTTAGGCCAGAGAATACCCGGTGTATCCAAGATTTCCAAGTCTTTATTGGTTTGAGCCATTGTTGCCCCTTGGTAACACCTGGTTTATTGCCGACAACGGCAATTTTCTTACCAGCCAAACGATTCATGAGAGTTGATTTACCAGCATTGGGAATCCCAATAATCATGGTACGCAAGGTTTCAATCTTGATGCCGCGTTCCTTCTGGCGTGTAATCTTATCTGCCATGAGCTTCTTGGCCGCATCTGTTACAACTTTTACAGTCACTTGCTCTTTGGAGTTGATAGCTAGAGTCTGGATTCCCTTTGATTCAAAATACTGACGCCATTCCTTGGTCATTGCTGGGTCAGCCAAGTCTGCCTTGTTTAAAATCAAGAGTTTTGGTTTGTCACCAACAATTTTGGTCAACATAGGATTTTGACTGGATAGAGGTAAGCGTGCATCCACCAAAATCGTTACAAAATCAACAAATTTTAAATTTTCCTGCACCTGTCGACGTGCTTTAGACATGTGACCAGGAAACCATTGAATAGTAGCCATTGAGTTTTTTTCCTTTCGTAGCAAGGGTTTAGATACCCTATTTTACTTTACTATCGTTTGAACATAGAGAGTTTTCACATGAATGGTGTTCAAACAGTTCTTATTTAATTACATAGAAATCTACTTTATATTATATCATGCCTTCTCTATTTTGTCCGATGATAGCCCTTCAAGCTCCCTGAATAGAAAAACGACTCTATAATATTTGTAGTGGGTAAACCCTCTATGGATATTATGGAGTCTATTTTGTGTAGAAAAAGTTCCATAGAAAAAAATCATATGTAATCATTACTTTTTATCATAAAACTACTCGACATTAAAGAATCAAATATCAAAAAAAGAAAGGACGAAATTTGTCCTTTCTAGATCTTAGCTGACTTCAACCTACTACAGTTGACAAAGAGCCCAAATTAATTTGATATTCCTAATCAATTTGTTCATATCTTATTCCAACCAACTATATATTAATTATGATAATTTATTCAATAGCCCAGTGAGAATAAGAGAACCACTCATTAATCAGACTA